>OJKY01000032.1_pt1 | contig 138731 bp, 118 predicted proteins | sample 1596571 | NCBI WGS metagenome assembly OJKY01 (sample SAMEA4350170, study PRJEB24818) | metagenome | biome: human; feature: gut; material: faeces | place: Denmark | collected 2013-09 | reverse complement strand
CGCACTTCGACATGAAGAAGATTAAGGACGAAGAGGACCACTATGTACCGCTGCCGAAAATCTATGAGTTCAAGAACGACCGCGAGAAGGAAATCATGCTGAACCGCAACTTCAAACGGGTGAACGAGGAGGTAGACAAGATGGTCAAGGAACTGCTGGGTATGGCATAACCACCTTAAAGAAGTACCTTTACAGATAAACGTAGAATATTGTAATACAGCGATATGAAGATGCTTCATTCCACCAATACTTCAATTCGATTGAGTGGTAGCGCACTGAAGGTTATCGCCGTCCTTTCGATGGTGACAGACCACAGTGCCTACTACTTGATGGAGCACGGAACACTTTTTTACGAGGTCATGCGCTGCTTTGGCCGCATCGCTTTTCCCGTGTTCGCCTTCCTTATAGCAGAAGGCTTCCGGCATACCCGAAACCGGATGAAGTACTTCCTGCAGCTGCTGGGATTTGCAGTTATCAGTGAAGTACCCTGGTACCTGCTGAATGGCGCGGACGGGACGCACAATGTACTCTTCACCCTGGCATTGGGCGTGATGGCGCTGGCTGCGATAAAAGCATTAAAAAAGGAGGACATCCTTTGTGGGGCTGTCATCCTTTCTATAGCTGGCTTCGCCACTTGGTCGGGTGTGGACTATGAGTGGCGGGGGATTCTGATGATGGTGGTGTTCTACCTGTTGGGGAATGTCAGCAATCCTTCTTTTCCCTCGGGTAGAAAGGCGCAGCTATTTTTTGCCTTTCCACTCATGATTCACTATGGAATAGTTGGCGCTTTGCTGGCTTGCCTGGTGATTGCCTGTTATGATGGAAGCAGAGGGTTCATCCATGGCAAGGTGGCGAAGTATGGGTTCTATGCGTTCTATCCGCTGCATCTCATCATAATTTCTCTATTAAATCTTCCTTGATTGACGTGCATAATGTTTTGTACAATATCCGCTTGTCTTCAGGAATATCCTCTTCTGAAATGCTGAATAATAATAGATAAGATTCAGGTATATCCAAAGCTTTGCAAATCTTTGTAATACTATTTTTTGATGGGAATGTAGCCCCATTTTCGATGCTACAAATAGCATTCGTTGATAATTCACACAGGTTTGCCAATTCCTTCTGCGAAATATTCTTCTTCTTTCTAATTATTTTTACAGCATTTCCTATATCCATAACGAACGGTTATTATGTTATATCAAACCAATCCAAGATGTCTTTTCCTATGCTCATGAGTTTTATCAAACGAAATAAGGCTTCTTGAATTTTATTTTGATTATATAATTCTATAATATGTATAATCTCTTTCTTTTCTTCTTCCGAAAGGTTGCTACCTTCTATTTTTTTTATGATGTTCTCCTTTTTCATTGAATATACTTCTAAAAATAAAACTTCTAAAATGCAAAAAAACTCGAAATTAGAATGCTTTCTTCATCAGTATCGGAGGAAAAAATATGGTACCTTGCGGCTTTATAGATATTTCTTATTAGAGAACATACATGACATTCCTTTTTTACATACGTTGACCTGGCAACATAGTAATAGCTATGAACAACATCGTCTAAGACTTTATCTTCCAAAAGAGCATTGTGATCGCAATGTCCTTCGTATATAGTTTTGGAAGAAGCGATTTGAAGCAGTAACCTGTCAAAATCAATATACGATGTATGTCTTGGCTCTAGCTTTTCTATAATTCTATTACAGAGATTGGTTAAATCATAACCTAATCTCAATGGAGTTTTATTTCTTACTTTTTCGATAAAAGCCTTACGCAAATGCTCTGTATCTATGTCAGACCATTTTGATGGCTTTCCTTTTAATTCCTTGTTTTTAAATAGTTCTACAAACTTTTCAAAACTGCTAAGTTCTTTTTGATTGAGCTCACTTATATTACGAAGAGAACCTAAAAAATAACTTCGGATTTTTCGCTCATAGGCTAGCGCAAAAATCTCAAGCTTCTTTTCATCTATACAGAAGCTTGAAGTATCGTCAATGCTATCATACCCATTACTTCTGAGCAAGGAAGTCAATGCGCACATCGGTACATTCATAACCTCTTGTATGATATCCAAAGAAGTCATGAATGTAGAGTTCTCAGTCCTATCTTCAGATAGCACAGACCTTGTTACTTCTATGTTAATAAAACATTCTTTCATTTAGTGCAAAGATAATTCTTTAATTTGATAAATCAATAAAAATAGCTTAGAAATACAATTTTTACTTTTATTTCTATTACTATGAAGCTATAATGATGTTTTAAGTATTTGAATTACCTCACGAACATACCTAGGGTCCTCCGCATAGCCAATATCCCGTAACCACAGCAGGTAGTTTCCTCCCTTGTACTTGTACTGCACTTTGGTATAGTAAGCTCGGACACTTTCCGTCCAGTGATTGAACTCATAGTACTTCCCGGTTTTTGGGTTCGTCAGTCCGAACAGATTGTGTCGGTTTCGGCAAAGTGGTGAACGGAACCAGCCTGTTTCCAGTATGGCTTGTGCCAGTACTATCTTCGGATGCCGGATGCCATTGCGGATGATTTCCTGATAGAGATTGGGGATAGTCAGCGTCGGCAGCGTTTTAGTTTCTAACCGGACTTCTTTTGTTGGCTCCAATTTTGGGGACGTTTTATTGTAACTTTTTTGGTCACTTTGTCCCTTACAGCCCTTTGTAGGCGATGTTGTCTCTATACTGTCGTTTTCTGCCTTTTTGCAAGATTCAAAAGCGACCAAACCCCTCTGCAGAGTATCTGGAGCCACTTTTTGCTTCTTTTCCGGACGGATTTCCGTCTCTTTTGTAATTGTATAGAACTGTGCCGATGCTGAAACGGAACCAAGAATCAGCAACGCGGCGCAAAGAATGATGTTGTGCATTTCTTTTCAATGATAGGGTTGACAATACTTTTGCGGGTGTTCAAGGCGGTTCCGACCGCAAATATATCGTTTTACTTAAACAATACGAAAATGCACAACATCAATCATTCTGAAAGGCTGCCCTACGAGAAGTTGGCGGCATTGGGCATTGACCGGGAAAAGGCCGACAGCCTCCCTCAGGAAGTGAAGGAGAAGCTGGCATCCGGAGAGGTCACCCCGCTCATGCAGGTGTCCATCAGTGCCCGGAACGGAGACATCATCACGCTTCCCCTCAAACTTCAACTGACCACCGACCAGCAAGGCAATCCGGCGCTTATGGCTTATCCCGTCCATGCCGTACTGGAAAAGGAACGCAACCAAGTGTTGCAATTGTCCGATCAAGAAGCGGAGCGGTTGGGTAAAGGTGAAATCATCCAGAAAGCCGTGGAAGTCAACGGTGAAAAGACCCGGCAGTATCTGCAACTCGATCCCGAAACCAAATCAATCTTCCATCGCCGTGTAACGGACGTTCAGCTGGAACAGAAGCTCAAGGACATGGAGAAGGTCAACGACATCGAACTGGGCATGCAGCAAAAGCAGCAGGTACGCGAGGGAAAACCCATTGAGCTGAATGTAGGTGGCGAGAAAGTGTCTGTCGGTGTGGATTTGAAAGAGCCCCAAGGCTTCAAGGTCATTCAGGGCGACATGAAAGAGTGGGAACGACAGCAGAAACTCCGCTACGACGAACAGCATCCCGAGTTCCTGGGACTGGTGATGACGGACAAGAACCGCTGGGAATACCAGCAGGTGGTGGACAAACAGTCACAGGAAAGAGCCTTGAAACTCCATGCTCCGAAAGCTGAACAATCCAAAGGTCTCAAACTCTAAATCCTTTTCCCTATGGTCAAAAAGAATGCAGAGAAGGATGTCGGCTTCGTCCGGCAGTTCAACGAATTGAAGAAGAAACATCCCGATGCGGTGCTGCTCTTCCGTAAGGGCGATTTCTACGAAATGTACAAGGAAGATGCTCTCAAGGCATCGGTGATACTGGCGCTGAAGGTATCAGACAAGATTCTGCCGCTGGAGAACCCCATCAAGCTCCTGACCTTTCCCCGTCATGAACTGGACAAACATCTGCCCAAACTGATTCGCTCCGGTCAGCGGGTCGCCATTTGTGAGGCGATAGACCAGCCGGAACTGATGAAGAAACCCAGGGAAAAGACCGGGGAAGATTTGAAAGAAACGAACATCTCTAACAAGAATACTATGGCGAAAAAGAAGAAAGAACAGGCTGTGCAGGAAGAGCCAACCAAGACAGTCAAGACGGCTGCAGAGGAAAAACCTGCCAAGGAAAAGAAGACGGGAGCCAAAGCCGAAGTCAAGAGTGAACAACAGGACGAGCAGAAAGCGGAAGCCAAGCAGGAACGCAAACCACACGAACCGCAGATGGTTACCGCCAACGGCGAGAAAGTCAGCCACGGCCATGCGTTCCAAAGCACCACCAATCCGGCAGACTGGTACTTCACCGCCAAGATGGACGGCGTACAGCTGAAGCCGCAGAAGATGGACGCAGCGGATTTGGCCGCATACCAGAAGAAGGAAATGACGGTGCCGCAACTGATGGAGAAGTATTATCCCACCAAGCTCATGCCGAAGGTATCGGAAGAAGCGTACCAAATGCCGAAGCAGTTGTCCGGCCCTGATGGAGCCATTACCATCGACAAGTTCAATGTCTATAAGGAAAAGGACGAACAGCGACCGGATTACGGCAAGTACAAGTTCTACGTGCAGATGGGCGACACCAAGATGTCGGCCGTGGCATCCCGAGAGGACCTGAATGCCTACTTCGACCGGGTGGTCAGTCCCACACAACTCGTGGAGAAGAACTTCGGGGAGCGCTTGCACCTGCAGTCTGCCTACGAGAAGTACCAGCTTCCCGAAGGAGTGGACCCCAAAGGAGTCCGTGTGGCCAAGGACCACTCCGACAACAAATGGAAGGTGTCGATGGACCTGGGCGATAAGGGCAAGACCAGCAAGCATGAAATCTCCTTCGATGACGGCTACTCGCTCTTCAAAGCCAAGACCGCTACCCGCGAACAGATTGCTGCCAAGTACCTGAATACGGAAATCACGGGCATGCTTTCAGCTGTGACCAACAAACTGGAGAAGTCGGCTTCCATGAAAATGTAACGAAATCAAGCGAACAATCAATCAAACTGAAATTCTAAAAGTAAACGAATATGACAGCTAAAAAGACACATGAGGAGTTGGTGGAACTCCTTCAGGCCGGTAAAATCGGCTTCCTCCGCTTTGTGATGGACGGTGAAAATGCAGAGGACTATCTGGAGTGGTGCCAGACCCACGGCACGGATCCTTCGGATGAATCCGCAGAGTTTTATGTCGAACAGACGGACATTGACCAGATGGACCGTCAGGTAATGGATGACGAAAGCTATGGCGTATGGAACTAACACATCCGGCAATGCCGGGCAGGTAGCCATCGACCGCTTTGCCGAAATGATGATAGCCCGCATGGAGCAGATGAAGGCTTCCGACTGGAAGAAAGGCTGGATTGGCGGTGCATCCGAATTTGCAGGTTTCCCGCAGAACGTGGGAGGCCGCAACTACTCGGGTTCCAATTCCTTCTTCCTCCAGCTGCAGACCGCTGCCCAGGGCTACCGGCTGCCGGTGTACCTCACCTTCAAGCAGGCGCACAACCTGAAAGCCCATGTACTGAAAGGTGAAAGGGCGTTTCCCGTGGTCTATTGGGACGTGCTGGTCAAGGACAAGAACGGACACAAGGTCAGTTCGGATGAGTATAAGGCCATGAGCAAGGAGGAGAAGAAAGGCATGGATGTCATTCCCTTCTTCAAGGCTTTCCCCGTGTACAACATCGACCAGACCAACCTGGCAGAGGTGCAGCCCGAACGGGTGCAGAAACTCATGGAGAAGTTCAAGGTGCCCGAGCTTCGGGATAAGGAAGGCATGTATGTCCATGCCGCGCTCGACCGGATGATTGAGACGCAAGGCTGGCTCTGTCCCATACAGGCAGACAAACGGGTGGACGGAGCTTTTTATTCACCAGCTAAAGACATCGTGGTGCTGCCCATGAAGGAGCAGTTCAACATCGGCAATACCCCCGAGGAAATCTATCGGGGCGGCATGGAGTTCTATTCCACCATGCTGCATGAGATGTCACACTCCACCATGACCCCTGAACGGCTCAACCGCGAGATGGGTGGACGCTTCGGAGATCCGAAATACGCCAAGGAGGAACTGGTAGCGGAACTGACGGCTGCCATGATCAGCCACTCGATGGGTTTTGACTCGAAAGTGACGGACAACTCCGCAGCCTATCTGGATTCCTGGATTGGGGTGCTGAAGCAGGAACCGAAGTTCATCGTTTCCGTCATGGCGGACGTGAACAAGGCTTCAGACCTGATTCTGGACCAGGTGGACAAACAGCGGCTGGCTCTCAACGAACAGCCCTACCTGACGAAGAACGACCCGTTTGCCCCGTTGGGCGAAGGCGAAGAAGTGCCATTCAAGAATGCAGCCATCGTGAAGACACGCAACGGGGATTATGCCATCCGTGCTTCGTATGACGGTGTGGAACTGGGTTTGAAGAAGGTATCGAAAGATACGGCCAAGACCTACTTCCAGTTGACGGACTACAAGGATAAGGCTGCCTTCCTGAACATGACGGCGCACAAGACTTTCGAGCCGGAAGTGGCCAATCTCAAACGCACGCAGTCCGTAGGAGCGAAAATAAGTATCTAATCACCCAATCAATACCATGAACCATGACTGATTACAAGGTAAACTTCCAGGACCTCAAAGCCAAGGTAGGCATCGACGATGTAGCCTATGCGCTCGGGTACCGTCTGGACCGAAAGGCCGGTGTGGGCCGCTACATGGAGCTGGTGTTGGGTGACGGCAAGGAAAAGCGGGATGCACTCGTAATCTGTCACCCCCAGGACAAGGCTTCCCAGCGGTTTTTCCGCCGCGACGGTTCCAAGGGGGATGTAGTTACACTCATCCGGGAGAACCTGAATGCCTTCAACGTGTCGGGCAAGGATGAATGGCAGAAGATAGCCAAGGTGCTTTCCCGCTTTGCCAATATGCCCGAACCTGAATACCGCGAAGACCGGGAGTATGTGCAGTCAGTCAGGTATCATGCCACCTTCGACAGCTCCAGGTATGAGGTGAAGCCGATAAATCCCGATAAGATTCCGGCCATCTTCCAACAAAGGGGATTGTCCGATGAAACGGTACGCACCTTTGCTCCGTTCATCCGGCTCATCCGCGACAGGAAGAACGAGAACTTTGACGGCTACAACATCGGCTTCCCTTATACCAACGGAGAGAACAATCAGGTCCGGGGCTACGAAATGCGGGGGTACGGCGGTTACAAGTCCAAGGCTGCTGGAAGTGATTCTTCCTCTTCCGCATGGGTGGCCGACCTCTCCGGCGGGAATCAGCAGGCAGTCAAGAACGTGTTTTTCTGTGAGTCAGCCTTTGATGCCATGGCTTTCTACCAACAGAATCAAAGTCTGTTGAAAAACGATACGGCTTTGGTCTCTTTGGGTGGAACATTCTCCGATGGTCAGGTTCAAGGAGTCATGAAACGCTTCCCGAATGCCCGTCCGTTTGATTGTTTCGACAATGATTTGGCAGGTCGCATCTACGGGTTGCGTATGCTGTCACTCTTGGAGGACATTCCGATGAGAATCAACAAAGTCGAGGATGTTATCCGTATAGAAGCCAAGGGAAAGACCTTTGACCTCGTGCAAGGCCGTTCCTTTCTGGAGCAGTTGAGCGAACAACTCAGCATCCGCTACAAGATGGGGCAATGGTTGCCACCCAAGGCATTCAAGGACTGGAACGATTGTCTGCTCAACAAGCCCATAGATATAAAACCCTCGCTCTCGCAGGAGGATAGAAAGAATAACCTGGCCGAACGCAGAAATGCAGGCCCTAAATTATGAATGTATGAATGCAAGACGATGGAAATGCTCCTTGTTAATCGCTGCTGTTGGCTTATTGATAGGCAAGACTCCGCTCTTTGCCCAACAGACCGACCCGGCGCTGACTTCTGCCGTACTGGGTCAGACAGCAGCCTTGAAGAAGATCCACAAGGACCGCAAGAAAACGCAGGAGAAAATCATTGCAGCGGAAGTGGCAGTAACCGCTTCGTTAGAGCGTATTCACCATGTGGAAGACAAGATGCTGGACTACCTTTCGAATGCGCAGGGCGCCATGCAGAACCTTTACCAGATTAAGCGGGCCGGGGAACTGGTGACCAAGGAAATCCCGCAAAACTGCAGCCTGCTCCTCAAATCAGTGGGCGGCAATCTGAAAGGAACCGTCATTGCGGCCATGGTATCGGATGAGCTGACGGATGCTGCCACACAGATGACGGCACTCTTTCCCTTCATGAAACAGCTGGTGACTTCGGGCAAATATGACGTGACAGGAGATGACGGAAAGAACGAGAAGCACAAGGTGAACCTGCTGAACGCTTCGGAACGCTACTACATCGCCAACGAGGTGGTAAGCCGGCTGGAAGCCATCAACACCGACCTGTTTATCCTGGCCTGGCAGGTACGCACACTCTCATGGAACGACCTCTGGTTCTCGCTTGATCCCGAAGGATGGGCCAATGTGATGTCCGGCAAGAACATCATCGGCGGTATCATCTCGGACTGGAACCAGGGCTACAGCCTGAAATGGTAAATAGGTAAACAAGTAAACAAACTTACTAATCACAAAGTAATCAAGTAAGGAAATAAGAAAGTAATCAAAGCAACAAGTAACAGAATCATATAGTAAACAAATGATCCAAAAACAAAAGCGTATGGAAAAGAAAATAATCGGTCGCTGTCTCTTATGTGGCGGCAACGTGGTAAAGACCTGCAAGGGCTACCGCTGTGAGAATAATATTGCCGAACAGCCTACCTGTGTGCTGAATATCAACGGCATTATCGGCAACCGCAAGATGAGTGACGAGGAAATCGCTGAACTGTTGGAGCACCGCTTCATCCTGTTGGACGGCTTTGCCTCCAAGGAGGGAAAAGCCTTCCCTTCCGTGCTGGAACTGGCCGACAACGGTGCCATCAACATGCAGTCTGTCATCGGCAAATGCCCGCATTGTGGCGGCGATATTCGGGTGGGTACACGCGCTTTCAACTGCTCCAATTACAGCAACCAGCAGGCGCCGTGCAACTTTGCCATCTGGCGCAACATCGGTGGTCACCAGCTGAGTCTGACAGAAGCCAAGGAAATCTGTGAAAAAGAAATCACCTCCAACGAACTGGAGATGTACCGTGATGACGGCACCATCTACCGCAAGCGTCTCGGCCTTTCTCCCGATAAACTCCAAATTGTAAAGATATGAAACCGGGAATGAAACTCACTATCCTGCTGGTGACCGCCGTCTGCTTCTGGAGCGGTCTGTTTTACTTCGCCAGCTGTTCCGACCATCCCGAGAAACGGGCGGTGGAAATCGCTGAGAGAGCCTTGAAAGCAACCGTCGATAATCCGGAGTCCATCCAAATCAAGGGTATCAGCAAGGCTGATTCGGTATTCGGCAAGGAATATGTCAATCCGCACGAGAAGGCCGCACTTTCCATGCACCTGATGCAGTACGGCCACAAGTTGATGGAAGAAACGGACTACTTCCAGAACATCGACAAGGATGATATCGCAATGAGTGATCAGGTCACCCGTCAGTTGGATGCCATGACCACTCTCCGGGCTTTGATAGCTTATGGAGAAATGAAAGAAACGAAAGCAGGGAAAGAAAAGGTTGCAAAGCCGTTCAACGGATGGAAGGTCAAGATAGATTTTGAAGCGAAAACGCCGCAGGGAAAACCATATCATTCGGAATACTGGTTCATCCTCGATAAGGAGGCGGAAATTGTAGTCAAATCATTTGAAATACCGCTGCTATGAAACTGAGAAACTTGTTCTTATCGTTGTTGGCAGGAAGTGCGATGCTATTCTCTTCCTGCGAAGATTGTGACCATGAAGGAGACAAGTCCATGGCTTCTTCCCTCCAGGTCGGTGATGTAGTCTGTTCGGACGGCAGTGTGCTGTCCAAAGAAAAATTCAGTTCATCCCAAAAGGAGCCGGTGGCCATCGTGTATCATGTGAACCGGAATCCGGAGATCAAAGCTTTGGGCTATGCCGTTTCCATCCGGGACGTCGCATCGGCAGCCTTTGCCGACAGTTTGGGTGTCGAACAGGAAACCTCGGCTTCATTGGAGAAGGAAGACGGTAACGAGAACACCCATGCCATGTACCGCCACGAGGAAGTGAAATCTCCCTTAGCCGTTTATGTCTTCGATATGTGGTGCTACGGCCAGTCCGCCTACATCCCTTCGGTGAAGCAGCTCACTTACCTCTATCAGCAAATTGGGTTAGTTAACCAGCGGATAGAGGCGGTCGGCGGATTACCCATCAGTTTGCAGCCCGGTGACTGCTGGCTGTGGACTTCCACCGAAGTGGAGGGACAAAAGGACAGCAAGGCCTGGCTCTTCTCGATGCAGTCGGGAACCATTCAGGAAACTCCGAAAGACCAGGCACATAAGTTCAGACCGGTTATAAGTATCTATTAAGTAGTGTAACCTCTAAATGCAAAGATTATGAATGAATTACTCGTACAACTCCAGATGAAGATGGAGGCATTCCAAAAGGATGCAGCCCTTCAAGCCGAAAAAGGGAACAAGGTAGCCGGCCAACGTGCCCGCTGTGTCTCACTTGAAATGGAACCGCTGCTGAAGCAGTTCAGGAAATTGTCTTTGGCGGCTTCGAAAAGATAAAATCCTTAGATGCCTGCAACTGCATTTCTTACAAACGTCAGTTGCAGGCAATATATTAAGGAATTTTGCTGGGCTGTATATTATTCTAATCTTAAAGTAGGATTAGCATGATAATCCATCACCATTTTAAAACATTTCTGCATGGTTAACAAACCAATACCTTTATATTCAATTAATGCAATCATAGACTTAATATTATCCTCATTAACAGCTTTGTCAATAGTGTCAATCTGTTTTTGAGTTCTTATTCCAATCACCTTTTTTTTATCTATTACCGGAATAAGATTCCATTTCTTTTTAAATCCTTCAAATAAATCATCCGCTGCATTGGGGTCATAGAGATATATCTCAACTGGTATATCGCATTGAGAAAGGTAATGTTTCATTATCTCAATAACCTTGTCTCCGTCTAATCCACCATTATTTGCCCCAAGTAATGGGAATGCAACAGAGGTAATGCCTTTTTCTTGGTATGAATCCACAAACTTTTGAAGACCTTGCTCAATGTAAGTATATTCACTAGGTAACTTCCAATGTGTTTTTGTAGGGAAATTCAATACCCAAGGTTGATCACTCTCTCCTTTATATAGCCAAAGTTTGCCTACAGAAATGAGATGCTGCGAGCAATATTTCTGGTACTGCTCGAACATGTTTGGATATCTTAGTTTAAAAACTAAGGCAATTCCTTTTCCCATAACGCCAACACAATTAACTGTATTGACGATAGTTTGCGCTTTTGTATTAAAGATATTACCTTTGATTATTTTAATATTATCACTCATTGTTTATTTGTTTTTATAGATTAACCAACTACCTATTCTCGGGGTATTAACTTCAAAGTAGACTTCAAATGAAGTGTCTTTTGAAAGTTCTACGCATGATGCCATGTAGATATTGTTGCCACGCTGACGCTTAACCATATTCTTGTTAAGAATGACTGGAGCATCATATTTATATTCAATTCTCAACTCATAAGGAAGATTATAGTCTGATGTAATTCTTATAGTATTATTGTTATCAACAAACTTAAGCTCTTTATTCTCATGAATATAGAGTTGTCTTTTGACTTTAACGATATCTTCCCATTTAGTTCCAGCAAGTTCACTACGAAGTATTTCAGCTTGAAATTCGTCATAACAATATATACCAACATTTGCTAAACGTGAGAAGTCTAATTCCCTTTCAATAAGGAACTCTTGTTGACGTTCATTGAAAGTGTTTTTGCTATTTATGTATATCTCTCTCGCTTTTATCTTTGTAGGATCTTCTATGACCTTAAAGCTCCTAGTAGAGTCTTTTTGCATGTTACCATTACTGTAATAGCATTTCTCTGGCATAACGGTTAGCAATTCCTCCACGTCAAAGACGAGAAATACAGGCATTGGACATTTGGGGAGACCAAGTCCAACTGCCTTATTGTAGTATCTATGATCATCAGAGTCTTTGCCTAGACACTCATTATAGAACTGAGTTGGCGACTGTGGTGCAAAATAAAATCTTGCAAATCGATGCGCCTTTGATGTTCTATATACGTTTGAGCCTGCACTATTTGAGAAATTACCTTCTGCAAGGTCTCGACTCTGCAATTTCATTGAACGGATAATCTTAATAGCATTGCTCATATGAGTAAAGTGATATGCCTTTGGTTTGCATGGAAATTGCTTAAGAAAGCTCATCACGTTAGAATGTCTTCCATATGGGAAATCTAAGATATTGACTTTGTTATGGAATGCTTTATTTTTAGCAAGAGCAGACCAGTTCCATCTATCTTTATACTTCTCGACAAATGCTTTTGTAAACTTAATTTCCAAAGAAGAGGATGCCTTGTTCCAATCGATATAATCTGAGAACAATTCAATAATCTTATTATCTATACAGAATGAATTGTTATTGCAGATAACAGCCCAGTCAAGTAAGTCCTTATATTTTCTAAAAAAGTCTAAATCTGTGTAGTCAATGTTATTATTAGCAGATACTTCATACCAATTTACAAACTTAGCATAATGGTCTAGGTATTTCAAAATACCCTTTCTTGATGATAACAGTTTCCAGTTAAGTTTATCTAAAGGTAAACAATCAATTATTGTACTATCAATTGGGAAATATGGTCGTCCAGAGACTTGATACCAGTCTATTTCTTTTATGATATCTTCGTGATGCAATATTTCATCAAGAAGGTCGATATTACTCCATAATGATTGATTGTCCTGTAACGATAAATGTGCCCAATTTACTGAATAGTCAATGTTGTCAAGAAGAATCTCTGCTGTTGGCTTGAATTTATTCTTTGAAGTCAGAACATACCAATCCCAATCATATTGTTTGTTAGATATGATCAAATCAAGCGTTGGGTCAATTATATCGTTTTGGATCAAAGAATTATAGTCATAGTCTCCATTTGGGTATATTTTTACTATCTGTTGAATATTGATATCAGTGCGTTCCGATAAAACTTTGAAATCAATATAAGATTTATATTTTTCAATAATCTCATTGAGCTTTTGTTTGTCACTTTCCGCAAATATGTTGCTATCGCGTGAGATGATAGTCCAATCAAGCTTCTCTTTATTACGAGATAAGAACCAATGCTGATCCTTTAAGCTAGAGAATGAAGACAATAACTTGAAGTTCCATTTGTTTCTTGGATCAGACAACAACTTTTTAACGTCCTCTTTCCAAGCTTGAGATTTGATGCCAAGTTTCTTATTATATTGCAAACTTTTATCGACATACTCAGAACTAGACAAAGCATCCCAGTCAACTAAGCTACGACATGTATCGAGATCTCTGAATACGTCGAAACCTTCATTTTGACAGAATAATTTCATATCCCACCAATATCCTTTACGTCGAATAGAACCTTGAATAAGATTTCTAAGTTCTTTGAAAGAAAACTTTGATGTGAGTGCTGACCAAGCAACAACTTTAACTTCTGGCTGTAATGAAGATAGCTGTTGAGCAATTTTATCTAGGTAATTTAAATTAAGCCTATGTTCAGCTTCAAGAATACGATCAAACACAATACTCCAATTCCAGTGTGAAGCGTAAGTCAACAAGTATTTCTCAAGATTTGTTTTACTTATTTCTTGTGATAAGTAATTCCAATCCCACTTGTCAACAAACAACGGATTGCCCAGATTCTCTAATTTCAACTGGGAAAACATTCTCTTTGTAAGAACTGTCCAATTCCAGGGATATCTAGATTCATTGAAGGTTCTAATTACATAAGGAATTGATGCTATTTCAGAGAACTTCTGCCATGCTTCTTGATCATCTGCAATATAAAAATTGATGTTGTCTATAGACTCTAATAGATTATTATTAGTTACAACATCAAGTACAATAGACCAATTGAGATTTTGTCCGAACTTTGAAAATATTGCGTTGTCAGCTAACAATGCTTCATTAGAAGACACAGTATCCCAATCCCAATTCCAATTCGGATGGGAGTCTATAATACTTAGATTTTTAATATTACCTGATACTATTGAATAGCCTTTTTGCGATGTTACATATCTGGAGTAATTTTCGAAGAATGTATCGGTCCAATCTAGTTTATCGTTACACTCAAAACCGAGCATATATGGAGTTGATTGCCAACAAAGCAAGCCTGTATCTGTCAGAGTTTTTATCACGAGGTCACTCCATATGTATTCTTTGTCATTCAAGACATAAGACGCTAACACTCCACCTTCATTGTTAGCTGATTTGAGAGCCGAAAGAAATGCATTGCTACTGCAGAACTTAATAGACCATTCTTTATTTGTGAAGACTCTATCAAGTAATTCTACAAAATGCAAGTAAGGAGCTAATGAAGTTATGTTGCTAAGAATGAAACCTAGGTCAAAAGATGATTCTACTATATTCCAATCCCAACGCTTGTCAAGGTTATTAAGCATTGCAGCATGTACATCTTTAATGTCTTTTGTGTATGAAGCAAGATTGACATCTACGGTATCAAGGTGACTGAGAATAAATTTCTCAGACAGTCTGTTTTCTAAGATGTCCCAATTCCATTCATCAGTTGTTTCCTTCTGAATAAGAATAAGTTCTTCTATTACAGATTCTTTTCTGTTATAGTCTTGAGATATTGCCTCTAAATCCCAAGGATAATTCTCGAATTCTTTAATAAGAAAATTGCTATCCACACGAACGGATAGAATATTCCAATCAATATTATCAGTTATCTCTGAAAGTTTCGGATATAGTGATTCAACAACACAGAAACGAGAGATATTCTTCCAACATGTTTGATTTGCTTTTGAGAATATTACCTCTAACAATTCTTTGTCTTCCCATTGCGTTCTTGAGTCTTTTGTTAGTTCTTCAAAATCAACTAGGTCATAGAACTGATTCAGTGAGGCGTGGTTAAGAATTGTAGATTTATCGTCCCATAACTGTTGGAAAAGACATTCCAAAACAAGGTTCTCTTTATAAATCTCATTCTCTGTATTATTGACTATAGAAGTTGCCTTAATTGCTGTTCCATTACGACCCATCACTTCAATAAAGTACGTCGATTGGTTATGGTATAGTTTAATCTCAACATTCTTGTTCTCTAGGTCAAAGTACTCTTGCTTATTAGCTTGGTAGATATGATACTGTATACTAGAGTTGAGTCGGAGGCGTTCAATTAAGCTATCTGATTTACCATTAATGATGGATGCACAAAGTTCGTCTTCAGGCCAAAATTGCTTTGAGTCCTCAACATTGATATAGAATCCCATATCTTCATAGAATGGGAATGCCTCCATTTCATCCTGAGATAGAGTCTTAAGTTTTAAGTGCTCATAGATTCCTTGTGTACCTTTATAAAACTGATAGTGAGTATTATTCTTTACAGAAATCTCTCCTAAGCCGGTGAGTCTTAAAGAATTTTCGCATACATCAATAAGATGTTCATCTTCGATTTTTTTAAGCAAATCTTCGAAAATCTTTCTCTCTGCTACATCATAGTATCTTATATACTCTCCCTCTAGCTGATAGTCTGATAGGCTAAAGCCTAGAAGGATACCAAGTTCTCGCTTGTCATATTCTCCATCGTGTGTTTGCAGAATGGAGCATATAACAAACGACAAATCGTCAAGTGGTTCTTCAGTGAAGTATTCCACATCGCAGGTATACTTCTTCAACCCCCATTTTGTGAAGGTTGAATATATGTATTTTGATTCCTGAATGGTATCTATAATGTTCATACTTCGTCTTGTTTTAGTATTCTATTATTACTATTTGTTTTGATTGTTGTAAAGAGTCGCTGGTAGATATCTAATGAAGAGAACAATTCTTGGTTTCCAACAATAATCAGTAATCTCTTAGCGCGAGACAGCGCTACATTCAAACGATTGGGAGACTGCGCAAAACCTAATGACTTTTGTACTGGATATCCGAGTTCAGGATAACGTTTTTTATCAGGCTTTTGGTCTCTAGAACTCTGAATGATGTTGCTTCTAACCATTGACACAATAACAATGTTGCGTTCCATGCCTTGGAAACGATCGACTGTACTGACTCGTATTGGCAATGAAGAATGCTTAAATGCAATTGACTGTAATTGTTTAATCTGTTTGCCATAGAAGCTTATAATACCTATTTGTTTATCTTCATCCTTGTCAAATTTTTCGAGGTACCTTTGGAAAGAATCTGAATTCTCAAATTTTGTTAGAAGTTTATCTATTGTCTCAACTTCGCCATAGTTAACTCTTGAATATCCATCCATCATTTCAGGCGAACTGCTATCAATGAAAAGGACGTGAGTCTTATGGCCTATGAGACCTTTGATGTCAAGACCATGATAGCGAGAAAAAGGATTTCCAAAATCATGATCATTTATGCCTAGGTCTTTAGGAGTAACCAAACCACAACGAAGGCCACCATCCGCTCGATAGAATTGTTCTATCACCTCATTGATATCGGGATGCATGCGATATTGAAGATTGAATGTGCCTTTAAGAGAGTCATCAATATTCTCGTATAGGCGTTGGAAATGAGATATCTCCATATCTTCAAAATGATTCTCTACAAAATTTTGAAGTTTACGTACAGAGTTTTTGTCTTCATCGTCTTTCGCGACTTTAAGAGCAAATTCCAATGTGTCCTCAAATTCTTCTTTATCAAGCATAGGTGGTAACTGTCTATGGTCTCCTATGACAATTGCTTTATTGCCATAAACAAACGGAAGCACTAATTCGGCAGGTGTTGCCTTTGATGACTCGTCTTGGATGACAGTTGTAAACTCAATATTTGCTTTCCCCTTTCTCTGTTTAAAGATATCGCAGAAGTTATGATAGAATTGGGTAAAACCATTAAACTCTCCATTTCCGGTTCTTTTGTCACCTATGGAACTACATGTTGCACCAATAACATTGGCATTTTCAACATAATGGTCAAACACAATTTTTCTTAGGCTGGCATCTGGTGATTTAAGATAGTTTTGCCATCTAGCAACCACTGGATTTTCTGGGTCTCCATTGCCATCGAAAGAGCGATTTGATATATTGTCAATCCAATTCTTAAGAATTAAATTCGTATGGAAAGTAACTCCGGACTCTTCATCTTTTTCATCTGAGAATAGGCAAGAATCACCTTCCTCTACCCATCTTTTCATGAGATCGATAGAGAATTGTAACCCCTCTGATTCTAGTTTTTCTTCACCACCTAAGCGAATAGGCTTTACCAAATTGGTCTTGTTGTTGACAATGCGTGATATAGCATTATCAACAGCAAGATTGGTCTCTGAAGTAAGGAGAATACGTTCACGTTTATTCCCTTGTTTTAAGCCATTGCGAACAAGTTGCCAGATTAGTTCTGCAATAGCTGTTGATTTACCTGTACCAGGAGGCCCTTGGATTACAGCTATATCTTCTGCAAAAATTGCTTTAAGAATAGCTTGTTTCTGTGACTCATTGATATTTCTGTTTAATAAATGTTTACATAGTTCCTTGTAGGCATACCCATCCTTTCTAAGGATATTATCGATATTTTCTGTTTTAGTGGCAGTTGATGAGTCAAAAATGAATCTCTGCAATCTTGGGTTGGCAAGTTCTGTACCAGTAGTTGCCTTGGTGAAAGTATCCTTTAAACGAGATATCTTTTCTAGGTCTCCTGTAAGAATAGGTATAATTGTATTAACGACCTTTGATTCAAAAGCTTCAATAATAAATTCTTTCTCCTCTTCATTAGTAACATCTATGTCAAAAACAAGATCAGGATAATTTGCCTTAAGCAATTTACCAAATGCGACTTCCTTCTCGTCTAACATAAAGCCAAAGTCGGCTTTCTTCATGTCTGTTATACTATCTGCTAAATCCTCAAGTCTAGATTCATTGTTATACTTAACATTGAGACGTATTTTACCTTCGACTTTTGGCTCAATTGAGATATGTATGCCGGCTATAGATATTTGAAGCAAATCTTGTTCAAGATGTGTCTCTAGTTGGCTATAGTATGAAGCATCTACATATGGCAATTTGATGTGAATTTTGTGATTCACACAGTCGTTTGCTACATCAATGTTTTCATATTTATCCTCTAAAGATTGTTTTATTTGTTCGAAGCCTATGATACGAGTATCAACTTTGCACTTAAAACGATGGTCCTCAAACGTATTGATAGTTATGAATGGGATGGACTTCTCAATATCACGTAGTATTGAGAATATATCTTGTTCACGCCAATTAAAGTCAATACCGATAGCACCTGTTTCATTATTAAAACTATATCCAGTACCTTTACTTGCTATCAGAGCTGCAACCTCTTGGAATTTAAGCATTCTAAGCTTATAATTCGAGATAGAATAAGTAAATTTTACGTTAATTTCAATTTCGTTTTCCGAACAATATAGTGTTGCTTCCTCTAAGAATTGACGAATATTGTCATTGACTTCCTTAAGAAAGTCCTTGTGAAAAGGATCTTTACGAGTGAATACACGTATAAACTCAAAAGTTTCAGTGTTAGGGAACCAACAATCAAAACTATCTTTGAGTTCCTTTAATGCAGACTCGTTATGAATCTTAAAAATAAGAACATACTGCTTACATAACAAACCAATATCTTGATACTTTTGAATTGTTTCCCAGGTAATATATTGATTTTGATACTCAAAAACTTCTATCAGTTTAGGTACTTCTTGCTTACGTTTCTTCTGTTTATATACGACATAGTGATCACCAAAGAGATATTTTAAATACTCATCTGTGTTTATGCTTACTTTTGAAATGAACGCAACGGTATCATGAATCATACCTTCGATTAAATTACCATGTGTGATGATGGAGTCTAATTGATGTAATTCATCCAAGGACATTTGGTCAGAGTGCCCAAGATTACTTCCGTAATCAATATAAGCATTGATTGCAGGAGTTGTATCTAATTCAATATAGTTTTCTGATAAAGTCTTACGAATCGCTGCTAGTTCATATTCATCGAGTGATGTCCACTTATTTTCGTCGACAAGCACAGTCCCACTTGCTAAGTCGTATGACTCAGCCCCCAACTTATCTTTGAAGATGGTGTCAAGTTGTTGTTCCTTTTGCTTCTTATCAACAGTAACATGCAACTTATCGTTCTCAATCTCAATTGAATCAACGTCAATGCTTATTGGAGAACATCTTTGTCTAATAAGACGTTCTTGAATATCAACAAATCTCTGCCATACTTCACGTATAGCATCTTGGCTATTAAATCTTGAATCTTTGTTTTTACAACCTTGATTTTTTCTTTCTTCACGTTCTTTTCTACGTTCTTCTTTTGTCTTTCTCTGGGGACGAGTTGATACATTAAGGGCTGACAAATCTATAGAACCAACAGTATTAATCTTAGAAGGGAATAGCGATGTCTTCAATTTGAACACCTCTTCTGATTTTCCATGCCGCATTTCTTCTTTCTCTTCACGCACCTCTGGAGTAATGGGTATGCTTCCAGATGGAGAACAAAGCTTTTCCTTAATAATCATGAAGTTGTCAATAGCCGTGGGGGATTTTGCTTCTATATCCTCAACTTTCCAATAATCAAAATGGTCCACTTCTTGATTGACTGGTATGAAGACAAATCGATCTTTAGAACGAACAAAAACATCGTTTCTTATATGATTCCAACCATGAGCATTGATAATTTTTCTGTTCATTTTGGCATTGTCTGTAAAATCTTCTGCTGTCCATGCAAGGAGACGATATCTTTTCATCTTACCATAGGTAGCATGTATGATTGCAAGTTGTCGTTCGGTTAAAATGGTGTTGGGCGTAACATCAAACAACGGATAACCTTTCTTTTGTAGCAATTCAGCTATAGTAGTGACTCCAATATTATATCTGCTTGCTATTTTATTTAATCGTTCTCGTTCAGACATTATAACTACTTATTTTTGTACTCATCAAGAGTGTATATTATAAATCATTATTAGTACAAGTTCATTTCGATTATTGAATTGTAGAGAGTATGCTTTCTCTTATTCTATATCAAATATGCATATGTTGTTACGTTCGTTTCTTATCTTTCAGATCATCCTTCTTCAACGAAAAGAGGGTTATTGCCAAGCAAAATAATACGAATAAATTTATGTGCCAAAAGGCACAACTTCACAGTGATGGCCGTACGCATTCAAATCTGAATTCTTTCCTGTATATTGAGTGTGTGGACTATAGAAGATAAGATTTTATTACTTAGTGTTATTTACTATCGGAGGTATAGTCAAACTCTTTTATGATGGGTTTCCCGCTCACTAATAGTTCGCGTATATCTACATCTAGTAGATGTGCAATTTTCGATAGCGTTATTAAATCAGGCTGATTTGTATTAGTACACCACTTGGAAACGGTAGAGTACTCTTTACCTAATTTTTCAGCCAACCATTTGTTGGTTCGCTGTTTCTCTGCTAATACGACTTTTATTCTATTGATTCGTTGTTCCATAGTTTCGCGATTCATATTGTTGTGCAAAGATACCTAATTTATATGATTATCATGTGTAAAAATTCAGGAATATAAGAATTCCATGCCTATAAATTGTTCTACAAGTCATTTTATTGATTTTATCTTGCTTGTGAACATCTATATGGATAATTTGATAATCCTAAAGCATCCGCACTCCCGATGAAATTTCCGATACAAAGGTACGAAGGGTCGGTACGGCGTCAAATGGCGCTGCGCTTGGCTGCAAGGAAAAGCAGCCGGCAGCCTTCCGCAATTTGTGCCAAATTGGGTATTCCGTCTGCTTTCCCCTTGCCACATTTGCCTTCTGTCCCTTACACCCTTCGTGAGAAGAGGTATCGTAAAAATCACCCGGGAGTGAGAAGCCGAAAGGCTTCAAACCAAAGGGAAAAAATTAGTTCAGCTATGGCATACAAACTTAAAGACCGAAAAGAAAAGATGCTTTACAAGGGTAGTGTTTACGAACTCACCCTGCAGTGGGACAGAGAGAGTCTCCGCAAGTGCTTTTGCGGTATGCCTCCTTTCTATGCTCACATCCGCAAGGACGGCACCAACTTTGCACACATCGACTGCTATTCCACCGGGGACGATTTCAGTGTGGAACCCATGCACCCGCTTTTTGAAGAGCCGGAATGGATAGTTCACTTCCTCAAGTCGGACATCAATACCATTCCACTGCAGAAACTGCTGGAACTACTTCCCATCTAATTCACGGAGTAACGAACTTAAAAAGAAACGCTATGGACACACTCATTGAAGCCATCCCGACATGGGCACTCTGCTATCTGTTCAACTCGGATGCAACCGGACTGACGGATGAAGAAATCGCTCTGATTGACCAGTGGTACACGGAGAATAAAGTCATGGGTATCACTACCGCAACGGAACAAGAGGGAGAATGTTTCCCTTACTTCTCACACTATCCGGCTTTCGGACTTCCTGCCGAAGTGGTGGACTGCCACGTTATGGTAGGCTGAATACAGCCGGTGACTGCTGATGATTATTTACGCTTAAACATAGGAACATATGAAAGGAACTGACCATTTCAAGGAACTCATCCAAAACTATCTTGATAACCGAGCCAAGGAAGATGAACTCTTCCGTGCCAAGTATGAAACCACCACACGCACCATTGACGATGTGGTCAACTATATCTTCCATGCCGTACAGCAATCCGGCTGCTGCGGTCTCAGCGACATGGAGGTTTATGCCATGGCAGTCCATGCGATTGATGAACCCAATTTGGAAATCGGCAAGCCGATGGACTGCAATGTGGTAGTGAATCATCACATTGAGCTGACCGAGGAGGAGAAGGCAGAACAACGAGCCATTGCACTCAAACGATACCAGGAGGAGGAAATGCGGAAACTGCAACAACGCAACAGCCGACCCAAGGCAGCCAAACCGCAACCCAAACCCATTCAAGAACTTTCACTCTTTCAAGGTATGGAACTATGAAGGCAAGAACGAAAATAGAAAAACAGGTGGCAGCTTCCAATGAGAAGCTGACCGCCATAAGCCCCAAAGTGCTCACATGGGCAGTGCGGAAAGTGGCAGGACATATCTGCTTCCGGACTTCCGCACACAAGTGTACGTGTGGCGAATGTGGCAGACACTTCGACCATAAGGGAAAAGGCAAGTCAGTCTGCTGCCCTCATTGCGGTACTTGCTTGCAGATAAAGGATACCCTCAAACGCACCATCAAGGAAGCCTGCTACTTTTCTTCTCTTGAAGTGGTGGAAGGCTTGCAGGTGCAACGGGTCTTCCGTTTGGAAACGACCTTCCGGAAAGGAATGCCTATGGAGGTAGACTACTGGGAAGCGTGCCGTCTGTGGCTCAATGCCGAAGGCAAGTTGGCTGTCACAGCAAGAGCAAGGACATTGAGCTATTATGTGGACTGCTTCGATTGGGCATCTGAAATCATCTTGAAGCGACCGAACGAAGTTCACTGGCTCATTGCAGATACCTATGTTTATCCGCACTATCGGCTGTTGCCCGAACTGAAACGCAACGGCATGAAAGGCAAGCTGCCCGACTGCCACCCGATGAAAGTGATGAAAGCCGTACTGACGGACAGCCGGATGGAAACCATCCTCAAGTCAAAAGATTTACATGCCGTGTCTTATTTTGTACACCGCCCTTTGGAACTTGACCGATGCTGGCAGTCGTATAAGGTAGCCACCCGGCATCATTACCGCCCTTCGGACATGGGATTGTGGGCAGACACTATCCGTTTGCTGGAGCAGTGTGGCAAGGACATCTGCAACCCCAAGTATATCTGTCCGCAGAACCTCGGAGCCGAGCATGACTATTGGATGAACCGGCACAACCAAATGGAGCAGAAACGTAAAAGCCAAGAGCAGATGCAGCGAGCCAAACGAAAGGAAGCCGAGTTCTACAAGGAGAAGTCACGCTACTTCGGTATCACCATCACCGACAAAGACTTGGTGATTTCGGTACTCGATAGTCTGGAAGCCTTCCAAGCCGAGGGAAATGCCCTGCATCATTGTGTCTTCCAATGCGAATACTATGCCAAGGCGGACAGCTTGATACTATCGGCTCATGACAAGGAGGGAAACCGCATCGAGACGATTGAGTTTTCACTGACCGAAGGGAAAGTAATACAGAGCCGTGGGCTGTGCAATACGAATACTCCGCACCACGACCGGATTGTCCGGCTGGTCAATGCCCATGCCCATCAGATACTCGCAGCCAAACAGACAGCGTAAATTCCTTATATATGTTCCGCTCCGACTTCCGCCGTGAGGCGTGGGTCGGAGTTTAAAAGCATTCCATGCGAAATGTATTGACAAATTATTTCAAGCTGAATTAAGGCGCTCTTTCTACTTACTAATTCTTGAATATAAGGAAGATTGTTCAGCAGGACAAAAACCATCTTGATGTTTGTCTGATATTTGTTTGATGTTTATTTAATGGTTGATTAACAAGGGAATAAAATCATCAGAAAAGTGATTTTTCCGCAGAATAAATGAGTAAACTTTCTGTCTAATCAGCAAGTAATAAAGTACTTTTGTAAGTAAAGAAACAAATGGAATAGTAAACTTTTAATCTTGAAGATAATGAAAGGAAATAACTTGACAATAGCCATCGGTAATCAGAAAGGTGGAGTCGGCAAGACTACCTCTACTGCATGTATAGGTGCAGCACTCGCACTGCAAGGAAGACGTGTGTTGCTCATTGACCTGGATGCACAGCAGAACCTCACGTTCACGCTGACGCAGAACGAAGACCCGGAAACAAGCATCTATGATACCCTGGTCAAAGACCAACCGCTGCCCATCGTTCCCATCCGTGAAAACCTGGACCTCGTTCCGGCATCTCTGGACCTGGCAAGAGCCGAAATAGACATGGCTACCATGATGGCAAGGGAAGGCATCCTCAAATCCTACTTCGATGAACAGAAGGAGAAGTATGACTACATCCTGATGGACTGTTCGCCCTCACTCGGTATCGTGACAACCAATGCACTGGTGGCAGCGGACAAACTCTATATACCGCTCACCGCTGAAGCCTTGCCCTTGAAAGGCTTGACCATGCTGGACGATATAGTCCGGGAAGTGAAGCGCCGAGTGAACCCGACGTTGGAGTTGGGTGGGGTGTTCTTCACCCGGTTCAATAACCGGAAGTTGAACAAGGAAGTGATTTCCATGGTAGAAAAGCGGTACGGAGAGAAGGTCTTTCAGACGAAAATCCGTGAGAATATCGCCATAGCCGAGATGCCGCTTTCCGGTCAGACCATCTTTGAATACGACCCGAAAAGCAATGGTGCAGCGGACTATAAAACACTGACCTATGAAATAATCAGTCGGGAGGAAAATAGGTAAACTATATTACTATATGACTAATCACAAAGGTTATTGGTAACATAGTAAGTAAATCAGCAAGTAAACAAGTAATAAAGTAAGTAATATGAGTAAGAAGAATTTATCCTTATTGATGGATGGCTTTATGGGTGAAGCCAATCAAGCAGAATCGGTGCAGGAACAGCCTAAGGAACAGACTGTTGAGCAAGCCGCAGAACAAGTTGAACAGCTAGCAGTTCAAGATGATAAGCAGAAAAGTCCGAAGGAAGCACCTGCTAAAGCATCTTCTAAGCAGGAAGCAACCGAAACGGCTGCAACCGAGCAAATGAATATCAAACTGGAAGCCAAACGCAGGGAGAATGTGGGTCGCCCCAAGAAAGGCGAAGCAGCCAAAAGTGCCAAGAAGCCCCAGGAAATCCGAGCCACCTTCATTGTGAATCCGGATTTAGTCCGTAAGGTGAAATACATTTCCCTCGTGGAAGGCATCCTCTTGAAGGATGTTATCTCCGAAGCACTGAACAACTATGTGGATGCCTGGGAGGAGAAGAACAAGAAAATCCGGTTGCCGAAGGCGAAGTGAGAGCATGTAAAAACGGAGCAAGCTGTTACAGTCTGCTCCGTTTTTACATGATTTTTTCTATTCTATATTCAGAATCATTTGATTTTTGTTCTCCTAGAGATAGGAAACTCGATAGCATCTTAGCTCTCTATATAAAATATCTATAGTCATAGGTTATTCCATTATAACAGTTTGATATATATCCTATTTTTGCTAAAGTGTTTGATGAGTCAATCGTAGTAGTAGTCAACAGAAGAAACTTTTGAACCTGTTCTTTTTTATTGAACTATAAATTGCAGGATAATGTCAATAATAACCAAAGCTATAACACCAAACAATATTTTCTTGTTGGTGTCAATTGCGCATTTCAGTTCCTTCTTAGTCTTGTCGTTTTTCTCTTCTATAGCCTTTATTGCATTTTGAAGAGAAGCCTCATGACTTTTGAGATTTTTCAAGGCCAGATTGATATTTCCATTAGCTGTGTGCAGATTCTTAGTCTGATGAGCATTTTCACTCACAAGACCTAATACTGCTTTCTCTATGTTGTCGGTTATCGCCCTTAGAGAGGACAGCTCTCTGTCAAGAGCATCAAACTTTTGGAGAATCTCTTTCTTTAAACCATAAAATTCTGTAGCAGAACCTTTCAAATCCGTAGTAGCTTGAACTAGTCTTTCGACACCGTCAGAAGTTTGTTTTAGAAAAAGCTCACAGGTGTTCTTGGTACTTGCTTCAAAATTCTTGATGACTTTGTTGCATGAGTCGTTTATCGCATCAGTTGTATTAGAAACGACCTTCTTAGCGTTATCTTCAATCTCAGATGACAAATTCCCTATATTTGAGACTAGTTGACTGACAGATACTAAACGTGCAGTAACGTCAGAGTCAACGTCTGAAACGATGCCTTTCACCTCAGACTTTATAAGCTCCTTCAAAGAGCCTAGTTGAGTGACAATAGATGCCAATTGTTGCGAATAATCAGCAAGATTCTTGTTGATTTCACTATCTACTTCTAACACGTCATCAATCTGCTCCTTGGCAGCCTTGATATCTTTCAAGTCGCTCTCTAATTGAGTGAGGACTTCAAGAATAGATTTATCTTCCATGTTTTTATTTTTTGTTTTTGTTTGATTGAACATTATTTTTTTGTGCTTTCTGTAAACTTATCTCTAAACATCTTTACCCAGGATGAGTGTATAATCAGTTCGGCTTCTGCCTCCCAGCCTTTAATGAGCTGCATTTCTTTAGCATCAACGACATTGCGCCCTTTCTTTTGTATTTCATTTTTAAAACGCTTCATATTGGCGTAGAAATCTTTGAGGTTATGAATAGACCGATCCCTGAACTCCTTATATGCGCTAATATAGCTATTCCGTATTTCATTCGCAAGGTTTTTATTGTCACCAACTCCAAGGAACAAAAGGCAATAGACATTAAGCATATCAAGAGCTGGATTAGTATCAGTCAATGAACGGCGGATTAATCTAACTGCACCATGTAAGTGTTTGATGTTACCAATTTGTGAGTCGCTGGGTCCCATCACGTCATCGTCAACAACACGCAAGTACTTAAAGAGTACTTCGAATGACGAATACTTACCATGATTCGTTTCATGAGTCAACGAGAAAGCTTCTCCAAACTCAGTCTTATAGTCTTCTCGTGCGTACTTAGAATTGAAGTAGTAATAAATGTCGTCTTTGAGGTCTTCATTTATTTCTAACCAATCTTTATCACTATGTATTGCTCTATTACAAAAGTCTTCCATATCTTGCATTGCACGTTTACGCTTCATTGCAATCTTGGTATAGACAAACTCTGTAATAAAAGAAAGACATTGCTGAATCTCATTATCACCTCTCATTTCATGAGCCTTGACTATTTCAATATCTGCTCGTTCATCGGTGTAGTATCTTTTCAAGAATTGCTTTAGAGCCATGAAATACTGTCCATCTGCTTTTCTCTTAGTTACAATACGGAAACACTGATTGACGTAGTCTTGAGTAAAGTCGTCAATGACACCGACACAACACATACGATAAATAGCCTTTTGAAGGGCTACTGTATAGTCAGCATAACCATAATTGTACGTAGGACGTGCAAACCCATATCTTCGCTTACCCTCCTCTTCAAGTCGAATGTCTTCATCTGTCTTGAATCGAGGAAGATTGTTTTTTGTGAGCATTTCATTTATCCAGCGCACATCTTCTGGCGTATAGGTATAAGAGATGTAGTAAACCAATTCTTCTTCCGATTGAGCTGACATAAGCTTATCCAAGAAGCCTGAAACGCTTTCCACATCTTTTTGTTCTTCACCAACCTCAACGGTAGTATTTGTATTCTTAGACATTAAGAAATACATAATCCATTTTTCGAAATCGGCTCCAATGAAGTTGTTCTCGTAAAAGAATTGATGTACACCATAATCAACAGGTACAGCTTCATAGATACGAGTACGTTCGTTTTGTTCGCTGAACTCTTGAGGACAATACATGATTGTGGATAAAGCCAGCTTCCTATCTCGTCCTGCACGACCGGCTTCTTGTACATAGCCTTCCAACGACCCCGAATGATTGATATTCAGCGTGAAGCGTACGTTGGGTTTGTCTATACCCATACCAAAGGCTTTGGTAGCTACCATGATATTGGTATCTCCATGAAGGAACTTGTCTTGTTCAGTAAGCACATCACCACCGACATAGTTACTTACACGTTGCGTACCCAGACCTGCAGCTATGGCATTTTTAATACCACGCTTTTTGGCTGAATTATTAACACCAAGAGAACCAACTCTATGGGGGCAAAATACAATGGCTGAAGCATTACTGTTTTCACTCGTAGCCCATTCATTATCTACAGAAACCGTAATGTCTCGATTGCTGATTTCATCTATCACATCATCATCCATAATATTTTCTCGTTGGAGAAATCTGTTTTTGATGCGTTTGATGTTATCTGGCTTTTCAAGTTCTTTGAGACAATCCAAAGATTCACCTAAGACTTGAGCCGCTATATCATTCTTTCGTTCATAGACAGCCCATTTATCTTTGCAACCAGAAGCATCAATTTGAACTACTCGATATTGAAGTTCCAGTCGATTAGTATTTTCATATCTAACAACGGCATCATTGTCTAAAGGGAACGCACCTTCACCAGATAGTTCTCGTTCGACATCAGCTAAAACGTCAAATGAAGCCGTTGCTGTCAATCCAAACAACGAAATATGTTCATGTCCAGAACTTTGCTTTGGCAAAACATATTGATAGAGATTCCTCCCTAAATGTAAATATGAAAATCTGAAATCATGTCCCCATTCGGAAACACAATGAACCTCATCAATAACACCATACGCAAAATACACATTTAGGTCTTGCATATTACGAAGTCTCTGACGGAAACCATGAATACACAAACGTTCAGGTGACATGAATACGAATAGACACTTAGAATGCTCCATATCGTATTCACGCTCTGCGCGCGTATCCGCAACTTGTGAATTGATGTAGGTGCAACAGTCTATACCTGCATAGATAAGTCCATCGTATTGATCCTTCATAAGAGATACGAGAGGGTCTATAACAAGACTTACGCCCGGTTGTAGGAATGCAGCCAATTGATAAGTGAGTGATTTACCACCACCAGTCGGTAACAAACCAATAACCGATTTATTCTGCAACGCTCTTGAGAGAATAGAAAGCTGACCTGGGCGGAAATCTTCCTTTCTAAAAAGTAACTGTAAAAAATATCTTAGATGCTCAACTGCTTCGTCGATTGGTTCCTTATCATCGTTTACTAACGGATTATATTCCAATCCATCTGTAGTATAGATGTAACGTTCAGCATAATGTACGGTTGCTGGGAATATGCAATAGAAACTATCGTTGCTTACTTGATATTCAGTAAAACTGCAGTCTTCCGTTTTTGGGGTTGAAGAGTACCTAATAACCAAGTCAAAAGTCGTATTACGTATTTCTTCCGTTGCCTCAAAGATAGCATCCTCCTCAAGAAGCGGTGAATCCTTGTAAACCTTACTAGAGATAACATACATATTTATATGTGGAACACGCATATTATCAAAGTCTTGAGACAAAGCTGCAAGATGGTTGAACATTTCCTTGAAATCTTCAATGGCCAGTTTTGCAAATGGGATGTCACATTCTTCTATGAGTATATTCCACTCGTCTTTCTGTAAATTCAAACGATGGCTAATCAAAGCTTCCACAAGAACCTTCTGTACTCTTGCTATTGCTAAAGGCGTATAGAGCAATTGATTGATGTGCAAGTCTTCACCTAAATCTCCAGCCTCGGCATATTCCTTTAGTTTTAGTTCGTCAGCATGATCCAACAATGAGTTGAAACGAAAGCCACCATAAAGCGTTGAAACTTCAGAACAAGACAATTTCTTGCTAAGAATATTTTCAATATTTAAGGATACTTTTGTAGGAAGCCCTCGGTTAATAATGTTATTAAGAACGGCAAAGATTGGCTCAACGCCATCACTTATGCTTGCACCAAGTTCATATGGCGCATACAAATCAAAGTATGTGTGGGGAGTATAATCTTCTACTATTGGCTTTACACATTCCAATGCGAAACATGCACGGAATTGTGATGCGGGGAAAAAATCATATTTAATTATCTGCCCAGTCTTATCAGCAAGGAGCTTTAAGGACAATATATTATAAGTATATCCTAAAACGTCTTTTTGTGACTGTGACTCGCGGAACTGCCATGCAAGTGGACGTTGGAAATATTGAAGAAATGTATTGTAGCGACTTTCTACTTGCTTGTAGTAAGGACTAACGCAAATTATATAGTTGTTCTTCGAAAGATTTACAAGTAGGTTTTCTGAAATATGCTTAAGACTGATTCCTTGAATGTCGAAGATATTAGAGAATAGGTGTATAACCTTTCGATTTTCAGAAAGCTTAATATCAAAATCAATTACCTCATCCAACTTTTTATTGACTGTTGAGACTTTGATTTTGTTATCAATGGCTTCAATATTAAACTTGGCGCGGTCAAGAGCTTTCTCTGAAGGTTCAACAAGTATGACTTCTTTGATACGACAGTTATAACCTTTCTCTTCGAGATACTCATGAAGGAAAATTGTAGCCAATCCCTGCCCACAAGCCCAGTCTATTACCGCAATCTCGCCGACAAATGTATCTGAAGGTGTATGGTCAAAAGCAATATGCAGTTTTCCCTTATGCCAATTTGTATATGCAGCTGCATAGCCATTCAATTGGTCTTCTTGATCAAAGATTTTTGCGAAATTTTTATCTCCATAGGGTAAGTCCCATGGATGACTTCGATATTCTGATGGAAGCATACCACGACACACCTCGGATATTGCATCCAAGGTAACACGAGGCAGTTTCTTTATCTTGTCTTTATACTTCGACATCTTATCTTCCTGTTATAGTTTCACATTGGAAGCCAGATTCTCTGGCTTCCTTATAGTTCGCCAATGCAAGTTCTTTACTTGTGTTGGCATAACAGTATTCGCACTGATGCGGACAAGTATCGTATTGCCCAATATCTTTGCTTACCATGCATCCACATAGGGCTCGTTGGCCCTTGTCTTTATTGTCTTTCATTTTGATGGCATAATGAACACCATCGTCAAGCATGATGGCATTTTCTGGAATAACTTCCAGCTCATCAAACAGATTTGGATTTGGATTCTTAGCTTGTATCTCCACGCCTAGCTTCTTCATCAAATCTTCGTCGCGCCATGCAAAACGAATCATCAAAGTGTCATCCACGCAGTGATTAGGTTGAATACCATATTCTTTATATTCAGGCTTCTCACCACAAGTGGCCAATTCGTAGTTCCAACCATTGGCTTTATTAAGTGCCGACAGACGCTTGGCAAACTCTATCATCTGCTCCTGTGTCCATTCTTGGTAATGAACATTGTTGCGAATGAGGTTGTTCTTAACCTTCTTATAGGACTCAATATCGGCAAAGCTAAACACCAACTTTTCAGTATAGCCTTTGAGCTGATTGCCAATATACTCAATCTTATGCAACAAATCATCCATAGAGATTTGGTCGGTAAGAATCAAGGGATCGTAACGCCAAATCACATGACCTTTACCAAGCTTATCCACAAGTCGTTTGAAGGTATCAATACGCCTCTCAACAGAAGGCACACCTTTCTCAAGCCATTCAGCGACATAGTCATTAAGGGTGTACTGAACGTAACACTTTATCTTAGGTATATGCTGTTCTAACTTATCTAAGTGAGGGATTAACTTCTCTGGATTCTTCGACCAAAACACGATAAAGCGCGTATTCTGATACGACACATAAATTTTCTTTCCATTAAACGGATTTGTCCATGCTGAGTAGCCTTTCTCCAATCGATGAAAGAACCAGTCTGCATAGAAAGCAGGAATATCCGTGCTTCTACTTGCAGACACGATTTCTGGAACCTGAGCATCAGCCCAGGCTCCGTTATCGAGTTGTATTGTTGCCTTCTTCCAAGCCATAAATTACCAAATTAAAAATCAATATCGTTTTCCTCAATGACCTTATTTACGAGATAGTCTAAAACTTCTTTATGAAGTTTTCTTCCCTCTGTAATAATGGAAACATCTGTTTTGCTTTTACCAAAGAAACCGGATTGAATTTTACTCATTAGGTCTTGGTATGCTTGCGCAAAGGTGTCTACAGTCAACAAACGATGGTCTCTCGATAAATCAGCGTATTCCATTTTAAACAGGGCATCTCTAGCATTAAAAGATCCCATATTCATAAACATCATACCTTCGTCCTTATTAACAACGGAAGAGACCGTGTATTCTAAAGCCTCACGGTTATTTAGCATTACGAGTAAACGGGTTAATACAAGATTTATATCACTTTGATTGTTTTGTATAGCAAGACTCAAAAACAAATAAGCAATACTTGATAGCTGCTGTCTGTCATCAATGTCTGTACCCATATGACAAGAATACCATCATGCCCTTACCAAATTCGCCTGTATTAATAATTTTCTTAAGTTGGCTGGGATTATTTTGAAATGACCGCCATGCTTTATAAAGCGGATGATATACAGCATCACCGTCATTTCCTACACCTAATTGTGCTAATGCTTGGCTTACGTACAATTCTGTTTCAGTAAATTCTTTTTTCACTGAAGCTGAAGATTTAGAGGATGTTCCTGTTGGCACTTTTCGATACTCAATATCCACATTACGGTCATACATATGAAGAATACACTTTACGACCTTTCCATCTTTCAAAGAAACAGTGAGTCCATAATCTGTCATATCAACATCCTGAAAGCCAAAAGGAGTCTGAGCACTTACCATATATCCTCGAAGCGTTACTACGTTAGCAGTTGATTTGATGACACGCATAGGCTTAGCTGACATCTGAGGCTGACCGGTATCGCCATTAATCATACGAACGATATAGCCATCACCGCTTTTAAGTTGATAGCCACTACAGCCATTTACATTCTTTTCAACCTTTACAGTACGTGGACATTCTTGCAGACCTTTTACAGGATTGCCATTCTCGTAACGTTGATGTTGATTCGATTCGAACACAAATGGTGCAATACTAAGTTCTGCTGGTTTGGGAGCAGAAGTTGCGCTCGTTATTTGCCTTGAAGTCGTAGCTTGCGGCTTAGCAGCCGGTTGTGGCATAGAAGTTTTTGTTTCCTTCTTTCTGCCAAATATGAAATCTAATAGTCCCATAGTGTATTGTTTTTTGTTATGCAAGGATTAAATCCAAGCGTGTTATTATTTACCTATATTCCAATTGATATTGATATTGAAAGGAAAACGAACTCAGGCCTCAATCTTGCATTTACAGGTTTAAGATTATGTCGTAGAAGCTCTACTACCTATTTATTAACGTACTTATTCAAGTTGTTTATACTCTTCCTGGAAACGTCAAAGTAGCAATTTGGCGAGCCGTCCTTTAGGCGTTTGATACGGAATCCTGCATCATACATAGCCAAGATTACGCTGCCATTGTTAACATAATTTATTACGCCTTGGGTTTCAATATGGAGAGCACGTTCTATTAAATGTTTTAGCCCATAGGATGTGGAAGACGTATTGATTCTTCCAATAGGGCGAAGATAGCACGCAATTATATCTCGTGTAGCTTGTAGTTCAAGATCATTGAAATCCTTCACATTCAAAGAATTATCACCACCATTGAAACCACCGGGAGTTAGTCCACGAAGTTCTTCTTCGTCTTCGTATTGATAGAAATCATAACCGAGGTTCTTATAAAAATCTACTGTTGGCATATCTAATTCAATTTATTATTTTATAGTTACCAACGAAGGTGTTTCAATCATTCTAGTCACCAGCGACCGGAAATTGATTTTAAAATCCTCGTTCATATATTCTTTGTAGAGCGACATATCTTTCTGGCGTTGTCTGCGCACAATTCGGTCGATAATTTTGTCAAGTGCTTCTTCTGCAGCTTGTTTATCAGGATTACCCACAATGAGTGTAAGGTAGTCGTTGTCCTGCTTGACGGCATTGACAATGGCAGTAAGTTTGACTTTCTGCTCTTCAGGGGTAGTATCCCAACCTTTGAACCATTTATCATTGAATTCTTGCAGAATTACGTCGAGTTCTTCTTTTGCATCATCACTTGTGCCTGCACCTGCCATAGCTGCTTTGGTAGGATCGAGAACAGTTTCGCTAGAATCTAATTCTATCTTTTCATTCAATCCTGTACGGCGCAAACCATAAGTATTCAAGTCTACTGAATCCAATAGGTCTTTGAGGTCGTCACGGCCAGGCACATCTACATGCAAATTGGGAATTAAGAAACGAAGGAACCAGAACATCTTTTCCCAGTTGAGCACCTCATAATCCATGATGGCAGCTACACGAGAATAGACTTTTACAAACTGCTTGCATTTGATTTTGAAGTCTGCTTTACCATTCTCATCAAACTCAATCTCGTGGTTGAATCGATGAGCTGCAGCATCTGTAATGGGAACCCATTTATCAGGTTCTGCACCACTCATATAGATTTCCATGAATTGTTTGACGTCTTCTTCATCAAAGACCCCGATAGACAACAAAGTACTACGCAACTCATGTAGAATGTTAACGTCGGTAGGTTCAGACAAAGTTGTAGAAGTGTAAAAGGGACTGAAACTCTCTTCCATATCGTCCTTCTTATTGTAGAAGTCCAAAATAAAGAGGTCCTCACTACGCTTAGACAAATCTGGGGCTGCACGATTTAAGCGTGATAACGCCTGTACTGCCAACACACCTGCCAAAGGCTTATCAATGTACATGGCGCATAGTTTAGGTTGATCAAAACCTGTAAGGTACTTGTTGGCCACCACTAAAATTCGATTTTCGTCTGATTCAAACCTTTCTGCTGTTTCTGTTTCTGCAAAGCCATTTAGTCCGGCTTCGGTATAGGTAACGCCATTTACCTCTTTTTCACCAGAGAAGGCGATGAGAACTTTGTAAGGCAACTTTAGTTTTACCACAAGGTCGGTTAACGCTTTATAGTAGTGGATGGCGCATTCTATGTCCTTTGTTACAACCATTGCTTTGGCTTTGCCCTTTAGCTTTCGCTGGCGGAATACTTTACTATCGAAGTGCTGGAGCATAGTATCTGCCTTCACTGCGATGGTGTCAGGATGGCGCTCCACTGTACGACGCAGTAACTTTTGAGCTTTCTTTTCGTCATATTGTGGGTTATCCTCAATCGACTTGATAAGCTCATAGTAACTCTTATAGGTGGTATAGTTCACTAGCACATCCAAAATAAAGCCTTCTTCAATGGCCTGCTTCATACTGTATAGGTGGAAAGGATGGAATTTTCCTTCTTGATCTTGCCAACCAAAGCGCTCTAATGTTTCACGCTTCGGTGTACCTGTAAAGGCAAAGTATGAGCAGTTGCTCGACATCTTGCGGTCACGAATTAGTTTGGCTATCAACTCGTCTGTATCAGATCCTTCTTGGTCTGGATCACGTTGTACTGTAGTATTCATTTTGTCTGCGGCAATCCCACTTTGTGAAGAGTGGGCTTCGTCAATGATGATGGCGAAATTATGGTCACTAACGTCAGCAATAGTCCCACAGATAAAGGGAAATTTCTGTATTGTTGTTATCACAATTCTCTTGCCACCTTCTATAGCTGTTTTCAGTTCGTTTGAACTATCTGCATGAGCTATCGTTTTCTCACTTTGACCGAATGCCTTAATGTTATCAGTAATTTGTTTATCAAGGATACGACGGTCTGTTACAACAATCACAGTGTTAAATAGCTGTTGTCCCAATCCACGAGAACGCACAGTGCTTTCGGATAAAGCACAAGCCTTAATCAACTTAAAAGCCAGCCACGTCAATGAGTTTGATTTTCCAGAGCCTGCTGAATGTTCAATCAGATAACGCTTTCCTACACCCTTTTCTTCTACATCTGCAATCAGTTTATCTACCACATCCAATTGATGGAAACGTGGAAAGATTAGTTTCTTGGCATTTCTAAGGATATGAGGAACTTTTTTCTTTGTTTTCGTTTCTCCATAATCAAAGAGCGCGTAGTTCATGATGATGTCCGATAAAGTGGCCTTTGTCAGAATGCGCTCCCACATATAGGAAGTCTTGTAGCCATTTTCGTTTACAGGATTTCCTGCACCAAGGCCGTCAGGCAGACCTTGATTGAAGGGCATAAAAAAAGTCTTTCCTTCATTGAGCCGTGTGGTAAAATACACTTCATCTTTGTCCATGGTAAAGTGCGCCAAACATCGTCCGTAGTTCAGCAAAGGTTCTTTTGGATTGCGCTCTTCTTTGTACTGCTTGATGCCATTATAGCGAGCGGTCTGTCCTGTCCATGGATTTTTCAGTTCGATGGTAAATAAAGGCAATCCGTTCACACTAATCAGCAAGTCAATCTCCTGTCCGGGATTGGTTGATGAGAATGTTTGCTGGCGCGTTACGCAGAATTGGTTTTGTGCGTAAAGTCGTTTGCTCTCCTCACTGTCAGCCTCGGAAGGTTTGGGATAGAACAGTTTAATATCTTCAAGATTATCCAAATCCACACCTTTTCTTAACACTTCCAGAATGCCCTTGGTGGAGATGATTTTGGATATTTGTCTTGGTAAAGATTTTTCCAAATCTTTACCCTTGTGCTCTTTGAGCTTTTCGCTCTGCGTAGCTTTCAAAAATGACCATAAGCGCACAGTGTCGACGGCCAACTCTTTATTTAGGTCAGCAGGACGGCCCCAGTAAAACTTTTCGTTACCTGGGTTCTGCGTGTCAAAGTCAGCTATTTCTTTATTATGTTCTCGCTCTTCTTTAGTATTTCCTACAAGTGCTTGTTCTATCAGCCACTCAAAGGCTTGTTCGTTGCTCTTTGCAGATGTTACCATAAGCTTTTACTTTTTGAAGATGAATTTAACGATACGTTCGGCAACGATAGCTGTTGCGTCTTCAATATCTTTCTTTCCCCATTTATCCTTAGGGTATTTTGAAAGGTCCAGGGCCATGCCGTAACGACTGCCCTTATACCCGCGTTTACTCTGAATGGTACTGCCTTTTTTTGTCTTAAACCAGTCATTGCTGATTGATTTGTTGATGTCTTCTTCAAGCAGTATTTTATTTCCCAGTAAGTTGGCCAGTGCGTCAAACTCTTCCTTCGTTTTGATATGCGCATCCATGCGAATGGCCTCTATGTTATGTCCGCTCGCCGGCATGATATGTTCTACATTCACACGGTCGTCAAAATCAAAGTTGCGATTTTGCTCCTTAGCGTAAAGATACTCATTTAGGAAGACAAGAATGTTCTTGTCGTATTCCTTGAGATAATCGAGCACATCTTCCTTCTTCCAAGTAACTTCAATATGTTTGCTGAAATCAGCCTCAATCTGATAGATATCGTAGTTTTCGTCTACCAGACGGAAGTTCTCGTTGAAAAGGAAGGTCTTGAAATTGGAGGAAGAGAAACCTACATCACCCACTTCGATAATGGCAAACAAGCGGAGCAAGCATTCTGCTATTGGTTGTACGTCTTCAGGGCAAAGATCATTTACATCGAATCGGTAGAGATAGGCCATTAAAAACATCTTGAAGTTTTCATTAAACTTAAGCAGGAGTTTAATAATGGGGTAATCCTTTATCTTGTTCCAAGTCTGGAGTATTTTCTCGAAGGAATCGCAAAGTGCCATCGGCTCATTCAGAAGTTCTGAATGTTCGATGGTATAGTACTTACGAATACCGGGAGTGGTGACCTGGTTCAGTCCGTAGTGATTGTTCTTAGCACGGTTGATGTACATAAACTGTTGCAATACGGCATCTATATTCATCACCTTTCTTTGGCTAAGTTGGTTGGCCAACAGCGTGATTCCTTGCCATTTGTCGATGAATGTATCTTTATCGTCCTCTTTCGAAAATAATTGTGCAGAAATGATGTCGGCATCCGATAGCGGCATACCGGTGGAGTTGAGTGAATTAAACATGGTAATGGCCTGTTCTATCTGCCAACTCTTAATCTCAATAATTTGGCACTTACCTAGGAATATCTTGGCAAAGTTATTCAAATTTGACTCTGAGTACAAAAGCAACTTCTCGTAGAAATACTTGAAATTTCGGAAGAAATTGGTGTACTTATTGTCTTTTTGCTTGCGAGGTATTTTATGGACGGCTTTCTCGGCTTCAACGTAGGTCTCTGCCTCTATGATATTTTGGAAGTCATCTTTGTAGAGTTCATTGATACTCTTGTTTTCCAAGATGGTAATACCCTTTGCTTTATTCCAATCGTCTTGAATCTCTACTTGTTTCACATCATCAGCCTTATACAGAATTGTGTAGATGGCATCTTGACTTTTTGAAAGCCCCATATAGAGGGCTCTAGTATCAGGTCCTACTTGTATGGTGTCTAAAGCTTCTTTCAAGCGGAGCTGTAATGCTTTCAGAAGAAGAAGAAACGTTGTTGTGCGTTGCTGCCCATCAATCAAGTTCAGACAATTATCCGTGGAGCAATCAATAATGATTGTTCCAAAGAAATAAGGGTCGTCTGCTCCTGAGTCGATAAATGCCTCTATGTCTTGCCACAACTTATCGCAGTGCATAGTTGTCCATGAATAGCCTCTTTGGTATTCCGGAATACGGAATCTGTCATCTTTCCCCAATTTGGTATATTCACTGATAAGCCGTAAGTTCGGTTCTATATTTTTTGTTGCCATGTTATGATACTTTTATTTTGCCTGTTACTACTTCACTGATGATGATTTGCTTGCGTTCTTGAAGGAATGATATTTGTTTTTCTAATCTTCCTATGGCTAAATCAAACTCACCGACTTCTTTATCCAAATGAAAAACAATTCTTTTTTGCTCGTTGATTGGGGGAATTGGAATTTTTACTTTTTTCATTGCACCTTGCGTAAAATGAGGTACTCCCATTCCTGTTAGTAACAATTCTGTGTATTTTTTAAAACTGTCACATATTAAAAAATAGTGCAAATATCTATAGTCTAAATCTGGTTTTGGCGTTATAAATGCTAGTGAACCATTTGCAGTTGCTTCCCCTAAGGGAAGTTTATCAACTCTAGCACATTTACCAATACCGGCACCATCTTTTACTAATAAAATATCTCCAATTTTAAGCTTTATTTCAGGTGATTCATCATAGCGGAACTTATTGATGAAATTTACATTATCCCATTGCATCTTATTATTTACAATGTTGAATGCAGAAAGAAATACGTAACCACTATCAACATATTCATTTGCTTTAAGGCCTCGCCATCCAAGTCTTGCTCTAATCCTGGAAGAATAGCCTAATCTTACAAGTTCCCAATGTGATGGTATCTGTCCCAGCCAATTCAATCCTGAATTCTTCATTTCCACATTCTCGTCTAGCCCTTTCGTAACTGCACGCTGAATGATGATTTGCTTTCTTTCGTTGAGCAAATCAATCATACGCTGCTGTTGGACAATAGCTTTGTCTATTTCGGCAGTGGCCTTGTCGAGATAGGTAGCCATGGATTGTTGTTCCGCAATGGGAGGTATAGGCATATATTCAGACTTTAGCTTATTGTAGTCTATATTTTGCCCCTCTCTAATTCCTGTAACCGTGCTTTTGAGTAGATTTATAAAAATTGAAGACTTACCAAGAAACTTAAAATAATCTGTTGTAATATGGGTAGGTGTAAGAATTGTATATGCAGGGCTAATAATACCTCTGCAATGTGAGTATTCGATACCACCCTGAAAAGAACGCAGACTAATAACAAAATCGCCTATCTCGACTAGTTTGAGAGTCTCTAAATTCTTCAGTGCTTCAACTGTTCTAACTTCATAATCTTCTTTTTTTATAACGCCATAGCTTTGAGTAGCTGCCAAAAGAGGCTCTTTAGGAAAGCCTTTTTGACTGCGCTCAACAAAAGTGTACTTCATTTTTCTCAATGACCAGTGACTCGGGATTTCTCCAAGCCAATGTACACCGCTGTCCTTATAGCTACTATATTTCTCCATAAACCTACATCATTTTAAGTAATGATTCAATAAACCCTTGGCTCTGTCGATCTAAATCCAGAATATCACGCTCATTCTCCTCTAAAGAACGAAGCTTAGCAGGCTTATAGAAATACTTATTGAACGAAATCTCGCATCCAATTTTGGTAACAGGAAGGTTAATCCACGCTTCTGCCACATAAGGCTTTACTTCACGCTGCACATACTCCCAAATATCCTCCTTTACTGGAATCTTCTCTGTATCACGCAGGTCACTATCGGCTTCGTAAGTCACATAAGTACCATCCGTTTGCCGGTAATAGCCATAATCGGGCAAAAGACTTTCATCTATGCCGTAAGTAGCTAAGAAAGCTGGAATGTCCTTGTTCTTTGCCTTGAGTACTTTAGCAATGACAGGCTTTGCCGTTGGATCTTGTACTGCATTGGTACGCAAGATGTTTTTCAACTGGGCAGCAGTCAATTTTAATCCTAGTTCTTTGTTCGCCTTTTGGTTTAACGCAAGGAAAAGGTTGTAGTCATCGTATTCAGCCGTTCCCACTTTGTGCATGAACTTCATTGCAGCTTGTTGCAGAGCACGACGCTCTTGCCACTTCTTAGCACTCACCAAGGTAGCAAATTTCTTGTCCGTTAGCTTTAGCTCGTTCTCACTGAGGTATTCTTTGATATCAGTCACCTCTGCTTCGAGACCGCTAAACACCTTGTCTCCATACGTTTGGTAAAGCCACTTTGATAGTTCCATCATGGAAGAATCAAAAAGAAGTTCATCGCACTTAACGGCAGAGAAACGGCAGCGCAAACGTAGCGGACGCTCTATTTGTACGCTGTAATAGCGGAAGTCGTCACCATCAAAAATCTTGCTCGAAATGCGTACGTCATCATTTGCCTCACATTCGGTGCGATTCATGTAAATACGTACAATATCGTCTGCATCCTTAGGCGCTACCTCGCAGTTACGGCTACCCAGATTCTTGCGCAACTTGTCAAAAGCTTTGGAAGCATCAATAAGTTGCACCTTACGGTCTTGTTTATGATTGCTCAGCAACCATACATAGGTACTGATACCGGTATTATAGAAAATATTATTAGGCAATTGTACAATTGCATCCACCAAATTGTTCTCAATAAGATAGCGACGGATATTGGATTCACCAGAGCCTGCATCGCCTGTAAACAGAGATGAGCCATTGTGAATGGAAGCCACTCTTGAGCCTTGTGGTTGTGCTTCCAAGGACTTCATTTTATCCACTTCTTCGAGAATAAAGAGAAGTTGTCCATCACTTGTGCGAGGCGTAGAATCCACGATTTCTTCTTCTCCGATGAAATTAGTCAATTTCAAGTTGAAGCGTGCATCAAGCAGATCCTTATCATGATAAATTTTTTTCTTGTCCTCTTTCCATGATTTGCCATAAGGCGGATTAGTAAGCATATAACCAAACTGCTTATTATGGAAATGGTTCTCAGTGATTGTGTTGCCACGGTGCATACCTTCAGGATCCACTCCTTTAATAATAAAGTCACTCTTACAAATAGCATAAGTTTCAGGATTGACTTCTGTGCCATACATCTGAATGGCATTTGGTATTACGCCCATGTTAAGCAAGTAGTCACGGCCTTCTGTAAGCATACCGCCCGAACCACAAGCAGGATCATAGAGTGAAATAATTTTAGGGAGATTATCTTTTACGGGTTCAAATACCATCTTTGCCAACAGTTCAATCACATCACGAGGCGTGAAGTGTTCACCTGCTTCCTCATTGTTCTCTTCATTGAATCGACGGAGCAGTTCTTCAAACAATGTACCCATTTGAAGATTGGATACAGCCGGAAGCGGTAAACCGTCAGGATCGATCGCGGGACGGTCGGTCAGATTCAATCGAGGGTCTGTAATGCGCTCAATAATTGAAATCAGTCGGTCATTATCGGCTAGCTTCTTTACTTTCGCATAGAACTCAAAGTTCTTCAGCACATCCTTGACATTTTCACTATAGCCATTCAGGTATTCAATAAAATTGGCATAATTGATGTCGTTATTATCTGAGGATTGATTTTTCAGACGATTGAGCGTCCACTTTGAAATGTTATAATAAGTTTGCTTAGATTCATCTTTAAGTGCTTCCTCGTCTATATTATCTGCTAATCCTGCCTCTATTTGACTTTTGTATTCTTGTTCTACAGCTTCTTTGGTAGGTTCCAACAAAGCATCGAGGCGGCGCAGTACTACCATAGGAAGAATTACATCACGGTATTGACCGCGAAGAAACACATCACGCAGTACATCGTCTGCTATATTCCATATAAGGGCAATCAGTTGTTCCATGTTTTTTCTTACTTAAATTGTTCTTCTATATACTCAAAGAGTTCCGGATTATTTCTCATTGGATGCTGCAAACTGCGGCCACCATGAAATCCGTGCTCAAAGAGTTTTGTCTCACTTAACGCATCACCAGTGTACTCCTCTAGAAGTTCAAGCTTAAAGGTTTTATCTTTGGGCGCTGCTCCATTCCAGTAAGCACTATCGCCACGTTCTTGATTAGTGGCAGTAACAATGGTCTTGAAACGCACACATCGTTCGTCTGACATGAAGAGATAGACTATATCTCCAATTGCAAACCTTACTCTGTCCTGTCGCCAAGATATGTAACCTAACTCTTGAAGAGCTTTTGCATGGTTGCATTTTGATTTATTTGCGAATACCAACCAATTATAACTCATGCTTCTAATGTTTTTTGTGGAGTCGGTACTAACAAATCTCTAATGTCAACGCCTAAAGCTACTGCCACTCTTCTCAGTGTAGCAAGATCTGGCTGGGATGAATTGGTGCACCATTTTGAAACAGTAGCGGGATCTTTGTCCAATTCTGCAGCCAGCCATTTATTTGTTCGCTTGCGCTCTGCAAGAACAACTTTTATGCGATTCAAATCTTTCATTTCAATTTCTAGGTTTATTGCGTTTGGTACAAATTTAGTGATAATATATGGAATACGTATGAAAATATCTGTCTTTTCTCTTTTGAATTCATGTAATAACGACCATTTGAGAGGACTATGCTATCCGGTTTGCTCCATGTCTGCGACACCAAGCAAAACTCGGCTGATTGGCTTTTGCAACATGCGGAGGAGTTCAGTCCATTGCCACAGAGAGAAGCAGCAGGGTTTCACTACGCTCCACTCAGCTGTTTCTCACAGTGTCAATGAGGTCAGGTAGCTAGTCTTCAAACGGTGATTTCTCGATGGCTCTACCGAACGCAGACTGACGCTTGCGGAAGTAGAGCCATCGAATGGTTTAGGCGGTTAGCTCACGGATGTTGGCCGTCACTTCCGACTTATCGTATTTCATGCGATGCCGGAAGTGACGACCTTTTGGGGAAGATGCGCCATCCGGTTTGCTCCATGTCTGCGACACCGAGCAAAGTTCGGCTGATTGGTTTTTGCTACAAGTGGAGGGTTCTAGTCCATTGCCACAGAGAGAAGCAGCAGGGTTCCACAACGCTCCACTCAGCTGTTTCTCACAATGGCAATGAGGTTAGGCTGCTTGTCTTCAAATGAAAACATGCTCGATGGCTCTACCGAACGCAGGCTGACGCTTGCAGAAGTAGAGCCATCGAATGGTTTTGGAGATTAGCTCACGGATGTTGGCCGCCACTTCCGACTTATCGTATTGCATGCGATGCCGGAAGTGACGACCTTTTGGGGAGGATGTGCCATCCGGTTTGCTCCGTGTCGATGGACACCAAGCAAAGCCCGGCTGAATGGGTTTTGCAACAAGTGGAAGACTCCAGTCCGTTGCCATAGAGAGAACCTGCAAGGTTCCACTTCGCTTCACTTTGTAGGTTCTCACAACGGCAACGGTTTTCGGGAAGCACATCTTCAAGATGGCCAGAATACGGGGCTACGCGGACTTTCTGAGGAATATGTTTGAGATGACCTGTTAGAACTAATACTTTCCCTTGGAGTCCTAGTCTGGAACGTCTTGAAAACCATTGGATCTTCTTAGTCCAACTCGTTTTGTACGTGCAAAGGTACTGCGGACGGGAGAAACGTCAAGTGGCGCTGACGCTTTCGGACGGAGTACTTTCCGGCAGCCTTCCACAATTTGTGCCAAATTGGGTATTCCGTAAAGTCCTCTGTCCTCACACTTGCCTTATTCCCCCTAGAGTCCGCAGTGTAAGGAGGCACGAAAAAACGGTTTTCCCGACCAAGAAGCTCTAAAGGGTTTCACAAGAGGGAGAAGAATCGGAAACGTAACCAACTTAAATGATACAATTATGTGCAGACTTATGACAACACAGTTGGAGGAAGCCTTGAAAGGCTATCCTCTCTATTCCCAGGACGGCAAGGGAAAGGAAGCGATTTGCCGTGCCATCTTTGCGCTCGGTGGCGTGCGGTGGTTCATTCTTGAAGGCGAAAAGGAAGGAAACGACACCATTCTGTTCGGCATCGTCATGGGACTGATGGAGGATGAATACGGCTACATCTCCCTGAACGAGCTTTCTGAAATCGAACTGGACCTAACCAGACAGGGCTTCGGCAAACTGCAAGTCCGGCAGCAGGAAAACTTCCAGCCGACACCGCTGAAGAAACTGCGCGATAGCCGGCTGCAGGAGTTCCTTGCAAGAATGGGCAGTTGAGTATGACAATGAAGTAATAACAAAATGACCTGCCTTATCCGTCACGGACTGGGCAGGTCTCAAATAGTAGGTATAGTCTGAGATATGAAGAATGGAAATATATTCAGTATCGCAGCCCAACTCGGTTGGACTGCTTCCGCTCAGTACAAGGAAGGCAGGCTCTTCTTTGACTTCCAACGGAAGACCTTGAGCGGTGTGCCGTTTACCTTCACGGCAGAAATGAAGGACGGCAAGGTATGTAACCTGGTGAAGGAGATTGAGTCCTTCGTGGATGCCATCGAACCGGAGACTTGTGCTTCGGAGTGGGTGGTCCGGTCGGGCGCCGTGGCACCTTCCCGTTTCCGGCAGGCCGTGAGCGACATGGATGCCATCCGCACCGAAGCGTGGCTGTTGGCTTGCCAGCTTGCCGAGGCGGACGGCAAATCCGTCCTGGCAGGTCTGCCCTGGAGCCAGTGGAACTGAGTTCCGCAAGAAGGCAAGTCCAAAGGCAGCCCTCTATTCACGAGGGCTGTTCTTGAACTTGCGTCCTCTTCTTGGAAGACCCGCTTCCTTGTAGGCAATGAGGTCGCTTCCCCGGAAAAGGATGCCCCTTTTATCGGTGTAGATCCGGATAAAAGGCAAGGGTCGCTCGGGATTGTTGATGTAGTCATAGATGGTGCATCGGTGTACCCCGAGATAAAGGCAGGCTTCCTTGATGGTGTAGTTCCGGTCGGGAGCTATCGCTATCCATGTGTTCTTCAAGTCGGTCATAGGCATAAGCGTTTGATGCAGTAAAATTACGAAGAAAGCTCTTGTGTGACAATAGCTTCCGTGTGATGCAATGAGGGATTTTGGGTGACTTTGTGGGATTTTGTGATACCCCTTGCAAAAGGTTGCTCAAACATTCATCCGTCTTTCATCCAAGAATGGCACTTAGTGTGGTGTGCAGCCCCAAAAACAATGTGTTTTCTATGGGCGGCATATATTCGGGCGTTGATTCGGGTGACTGTTGACATCGCCCTTGAACCCTTCTCTCGGATTTCAGAATCCCCTCTATATCAATACTTTTCTTTTTTATAAAGAATAAAGAGTATAGATAGATGCCGGAAGAGTGTCAACGTGAGGATATGAACGAAAGTAGGCCAATGGTTTTTGTCAACGGGTGTCAACGATTGTCAACACTAATGGCTATATAGATGTATTTGATAATCAGTAGATAATGAATTATCAACCATGTCATTGCAAAATAAGGTGGGTCTGAGTGGAAACGATATGTTTTTTAAAAGAAGGAGAAGATGATGGAAAGCGGATGTAGTAGGCATAGCTTATGGTGATTACGAGGCTAAGTTTCTGTCGTGATACATGCTCATGGAATGAAGCAGGAAGATGACCGCTCACCGTTTTCTCATCTTGCCTACGAGGATATTTTTTTGTAAAGGTAGGCTGTCCCCACCAAACGTCAAATCCCTTGCAGAAAATCTTCCTCAAACAAGTTGAGCGTATTTTCTGCCCTGAATTTGCCTAATTGGTGGCTGCCAGCACTCTGAGAAAAGCAAAAAACATCCCTTCGGACAAGCTGCAAAACAGCAAAACAAGAGGGAAAAAATTCAGAGCGTATGACACACATGGACAATCACCTCAAGAAGCAGTTGGAAAAACCTCAGACATGGTTCTGCAAGTATTTCCCGAAACGCATCCGCAACGTCGGCGAAAAGGAAGTGGCTGACAGACAGATGGTATATGATTTCAAGGACGGACGAAGCTTTGAAGCAGTAGCACAAATGACTGCAGCAAGCCTAAAGGAGCAGTATGGCGATGGCTGCAAGGACATCACCTTTGTTCCGGTTCCGGCATCCACCTCCGAGAAGAACGAACTCCGCTACAAGGCATTTTGCGAGAGAGTCTGCGAACTGACCGGAGTTATCAACGGCTACGACCATGTAAAGGTAACCGGTGGTCGCCTTGCCATCCACGAGAACCGCAAGCTGGAGAAGGAAATCCGCAAGGTGAGCATCATCGAGTTTGATGAAATTTGGTTCAATGGCAAGAATATTGTTACCTTTGACGATGTAATCACTCGCGGCATCACTTGGGCTACCTATTCCGACCAATTGGAGAACTTGGGCGCATACGTTCTCAGTGGCATCTTCTTGGCAAAGACCCATTACAAAGTAAAAACGAACTGACAATGATAGAAAAGAAAACAACGAAGGTAAAGGCAACGGCAAAGGCGGTTGCCTTTACCGGACATAGAGAAATTTCCCATATTCATCAAGAACAAGTAAGGGAACGGCTGAAGGAAGCCGTGCTGCAAGCCATCCGTCAAGGAGCGAACAAGTTCTACTGCGGCATGGCACTCGGTTTCGACATGATGGCAGCAGAAGAAGTCCTTTCTCTCAAGTTGAGCATCCCCATGCTGAAACTGGTAGCAGTCGTTCCATTCAAGGGACAGAGTGCTTCGTGGTCTATGGTGGAACAGCAGCGGTATGCCTATATCCTTTCCAAGGCAGACGATGTGGTGCATCTGAGCGAAGACTACTTCAACGGATGCTATTTCAAGCGTAATGACTACATGCTGTCGCATTCCGGCAGTGTGATTGCCTACTTTGACGGCAAGCCGAAGGGTGGTACTGCCTACACCTGTCGCAAGGCAAGGGAGAAACGGATGCCTGTTGTCAATGTGTATTAGGCAAGCGATGTTATACGCTTTTCATAGATTTTTCTGAAAAGTGTATAACATTATTCGGAAAACTGCTTATCTTTTGTGCTGAAATAGTGTTTAGACCATGGATAATCAGGAAAAACAAGCGATAAATCAAACGGAAAACCAGCCCAAGAAACCCGGAAGAGGTGGTAAAAGACCCGGTGCAGGTCGTCCTAAGGGAGATGGCACCAGTAAACTCTATGCGTTCCGGGCCGATAAGGAAGTGGCTGCCTATCTGGACAGCCAGGAGAACAAGACGGACTTCATCAAGAAATGTATCACCCGGCAGATGGAAGTAGCTAAAAGCAGGCAGGAAGAGGAAGCCTTGATGCAGTTGGGGGAAGTGGTGCCTACCAGCCGTATTAAGCCGTTGACACTGCCTTTTTTTGATGTGAAGGTGGTGGCCGGTTTCCCCATTCCTTTGAACAACGATGAACTGGCGCAGGACATCGAGGTGTTGAAGATGCTGTGTCCACACCCGGACTCTTCGTTCTTGATCCGTGTGCAGGGTCGTTCGATGATAGAAGCCGGAGTGAATGATGGCGACATCATCATTGTCGATAAGAGTGAACGGAATCCCACAGAGAAACAGATTGCGGTCTGTGAACTGAATGGAGAATACACGCTGAAACGGGTTTGCAGGAAGGGAGGAAGCCTCTGGCTGGTTCCGGCCAATCCCGAGTACCCCGAGATTGAAATCACTGATGGCGATGATTTCAGTGTGTGGGGAGTCGTGACATATATCATCCATAAGCCTATCTTTTGATAATTCTTTATGATAGCATTGGTTGATTGTAACAGCTTCTTCTGTTCTGTGGAGAAGGTTTTCCACCCCGGACTGAACGGAAAGCCCGTCTGTGTACTTTCCTGCAACGATGGCTGCATTGTGGCCTTGACTCCGGAAGCCAAGGCACTGGGACTGCGCCGTGGAGACCCCATCTTCAAGAAGAAGGATATAGTACAGCACTATGGGGTGAAGCTGTTCTCTACGAACATGTATCTCTATGCGGCCATGTCCAAACGGGTGAACAACATTCTGCGGTCTGCTGTGCCTCATTCAGAAGTCTATTCGATTGATGAATCCTTCCTCTATCTGGATGGGCTGGAGAAGTTCCATAACCTGGAGGACTACATGCGTGGAGTGGTGGAGAAGGTCCGGCTCTATACGAACATCCCGGTTAGTGTAGGAATTGCACATACCAAGACTTTGGCGAAGATTGGAAGCAAGTTTGCCAAGCAGTACAAAGGCTACCGCTCAGTGTGTATGATAGACAATGAAGATAAGCGACGGAAAGCGTTGGCGCTCTTTAAGTTGGCAGATGTGTGGGGAATCGGCAAACAGACCCTGGCCAAACTGAACTATCTGGGCATCCGTACTCCTTTGGAATTTGCTAACAAGAAGGAAAGTTGGGTGCGAAGCCACTTCACCAAGCCGGGACTGCAGACGTGGAAGGAACTGAACGGCATTTCGTGTATCGACACTTCGGAAGTAGCGCAACGTCAGACCATCTGTACCAGCCGGAGTTTTGGGAACTTGGTTATGGACTATGATGCGTTGCAAGCATCGGTCGCTAGTTTTGCGGGCAGTTGCGCCAACAAGCTACGGGGACAGCACTCGCTGACTTCGGCCGTGACGGTCTTTGTGTCGAGCAACCGCTTCCGGGAGGACCTTCCTCAGTACTCCAACGGGCAGACCAGGATCCTGCCCATGCCGACCTCGGATACGATCGAAATTACGCAGGCGGCGCTGGCTGTGCTGAAGGAGATTTACCGGGAAGGCATCAGTTACAAGAAGACGGGAGTCATTCTCGGAGACATCACCGATGCTTCCTATATCCAGCAGAATCTCTTTGACGAAGTGAAGAACCGGCCGGAACGGATGCAGCTGATGAAGCGTATTGATGAACTGAACCACCGCTTCGGCTTGCGGAAGATACATCTGGCCGTGGAGGGCGAAGAAAAGCAGGCCTGGCATGCCAAGAGTGAATTCAGGAGTGGCAATTATCTGTCGGACTTAAAGGAGATACTGACGATTCAGATTTAGTGATGCTGGGATTGTCACTATATTTATGTGGTTGTTTATCAAAATTCCTACAATTAAGGTTAAAGAAAGAATATCAATTGGCAAATATGCCAATTATTACTATCTTTGCATTGTTTTGATAACATTTAAAGGTGGCGGCAACACTTACAATGCGGCAGAATAATTATGACAAATAAAAATGAACTTTCCTTTTTGGAAATTCCCAATCAATCATCCGCGCAGATAATTAGCCGGAACGAGGTAGAGGTAATAGCTCCCGATGGTGAGGTCTTTACCGTGTTATGCCAGATAGGTGCTTATACAAACAAGGAGACACAAGCCATTGAACTCCACTGGTTGGAGTCTTTGTTTGACAAGAACTTTTCCGCTGATAAAGAGGAAATGATTAATGCTATTTGGCGAGAATCCATGCAATTTGCTATTGGTGGCGGAATAATAGGCATCAGTACAGGCACTCGCCATAAGGATAGAGCGCGTATCGGGGAACGTATTCGCCAAATCCGTATGGATAGAGGCATGGAAGCTCGTGATTTAGCAAGACTTGCCGGTGTAGATGCAGCTAATCTGTGTCGTATCGAGAATGGTAAGTATTCTGTAGGGCTGGATATTTTATCCAAGATAGCAGCAGCTTTGGGGAAGAAAATTGATTTTGTTGACCTTTAATAGCTTGTTATGGTTGATATTGATGATTACAAAGTAGAGGTTTCTTGTGAATATAAGGGAGAAACCTATTCCGTACGAGATAACGGTGCTATTATGAGACACCCTAAAAAAGGCGGACGAACAAGATCGTTGGATGGTAAATGGACATTTGGAAAGAAGAATGAAGCCAATGGTTATATGTTCTTTTCTTCTAACATTCGTGTTCATCAAGTTGTTGCTACAGCTTTTTGGGGGCAAAATAAGGAGGAAGGAATGGTGGTTGACCATAAAGATACCAACAGATGCAACAACAGAGCTGAGAATCTTCACTGGGTAACGAGACTTGAAAATGTATTGAACAATCCGATTACTCGCAGAAGAATTATCAATATTTGTGGAAGTGTAGAAGCTTTTCTCAAGAATCCAGCTTTGATACGGGATAGTTCTGCTGACCCTAATTTTATCTGGATGCGTACTGTTTCTGAGGAAGAAGCTGCGAAATGTAAAGCTAACCTAGAACGGTGGAGTAAAGAGGATGTAGAATTTTTAAATCCACCTAAAGGCAACGGTTTAGGTGAATGGATTTATGGTGATGTGCGACCCTATAATTCCCGTAATGACGTTCTTCATGAATGGAGGCCAATACCCCAACATCTTGAATTTGGAAAGTCAGATGAAGAACAAGTAGAACTTGAAGAAGATCCAATGTCTAGTTTCGATGAGTCATTAACCCCCAATGTACTACAAGAGGATTGGAGAACTCCTACAGAATTTTCTTTATGTCCTTCTGAAGTTCTGTCATTAGAGGCATATTATGCATCACTTGAGAAAGGAAAAGTCTTTTATTCTAATACTTATGGTTCAGGCATTATCATTGAAGCAGCAATTTCTGATGACAAAAAAGAATTGTGTGTTGCGACCCATAATCCTGAAGCATTAAAGAATTGGGGCATTACATACATCTATATCTTGGACGGGAAGTACATTCATCGGAGTGGTGGAACATTCTTTTCAGAGATAGGTGCTTTAAAAGCAATAACACTTTTCCAAGGTAAAGAATGGACAGGTGGCGATTGCATAGATGATTACTGCTAATCAGTAAGTTTACATATATTTAAAGGGAAAAGATTATCATATAAGATAGTCCTTTCCCTTTTGTCATCAAGATAGAATAGCTCAAAAAATGGTATAAAACGCATTTTGTGGATTCTTTTTGGATATGATTAGTTTTTTCTAATGGAATAACTGTTTATTATACTGATATACAAGCGAAAAACGCAGTTGTTTGATGTTTGTTGGAAGTACAACTAAACAAATGGAACAAAGGGAAAGAATACTCTAAATGGAATATTCTTTCCCTTTGTTCATAATGGGTGCCCTTAAACCGATAAGGGCTCACGGGTTACTTCCGGATGGCAGACTGCAATGATGGGTTCACCCAGTGCATCCTCGATGGCAATCAGCGTATCGATGGTGAAGTTGTGCGTGCCGCGCATCCATCTGCTGATTTCGGACTCTTTCTTTCCCAGACGCAGTGCAAGGTCTTTCTGTTTCAGACCTTTGGCTTTCAGTATCTCGTGTATTCTGTCCACGATTTTGAAAGACAAATCGACCATGCGCCTGATTTCAGGATTCACCTTCCGGCGTCTCGCTTCGATTATACTACTCGTTTTCATATCGTGTAAAATTTAAGTTGCCTATCAGTTCCTTATCTACCAAAATGATTTTACCATCCTTGATGCGTGAAGCAACAAAACGGCTGGTGTCTATCAACATTTCCACGTAGGGAGCAAGCGTTTCGCTGTTCTGCCAGGAGTTGGCATCCTTGATGCCTCCGTTGCCGAATATGAGGATTTTGTCTGAAATTCTCAGGCAGTAGAGCCGCAGCTTGTTGCCTATATCAATCGGTATGACTCCTACACCGTCACCATATTTACCCTCAGGGCGGAAATAACGTTCCAGTGCGCCGTTTTCTCCAATCTTGTCTAGCCATGCGATGATGGTGTCTATTTCATCATCGTATGCACAGCCTTCGGGAAACTTTTCAAAGAAGCGTTCAAGCTCGCTGAGTTCTTCTTCTTCCAAGTGGATGCTGTAGAAGTTTACATGGTCATGTTCTTCAATCAATTCAATGTGATATTTCTGTTCCATCTTAACATAAAAGTTAATCGTAATGCAAATATAAATACTTTCTCTCAAACATCAAAACTTAACTTATAAATTAACTTTTGAGTGGATAATAGGACTGATTATTCCGATTCTTCGCTATCTTCCGCTATCGCTTCCGTTTCCAAATCCAGTCCGAACATCTCCTTGAGCTGCAGGTAATCAAAGCACATGGCTTTCGGTCGGTTGGCTCTGATACGTCGGAACACCTTGCCATCCTTCTCTTCGATGATGTAGTCCGGTGTGCCGTTCAACAGCATGATGTGGAACCGGTCCTGTTTCAATCCGAGAAAAGCAGGATGGGATTTCAGGTAAGAGAGAATGGTGGACCACGACGAGCGGTTGGCCGTGATGTTCTGGGTGGAGTTCCGGCTGCTGAACAGCGAGGAAATGGCCGCCATGTTCAGATAAAGAATCGGGTGGGCTTCCTTGAACTCGATGTCCATGTTCGTCAGCATCGGACGGAACTTCGTGAGGTAACGGATGTTGAAGTGTACCTTCTCCACGCATTTGCCGATACTCTGCCAGCCCTGGAGCATATTCCAGAAGTCTGCCACCTCGGAACTTTCTTTGGCCAGCTCATTCTGGTTGCGCATACCGCTGATGCAGGCCTCCAGCATCTGGGGGTAGTTGAACGGCAGGTTCAGCACGGTTTCCAGCGTTCGGAAAGCTGCCAGCGGAATCACCCAGTTGCCGAAGATACGGTCATGAATCTGTTCATCCTCCATCCGGATGGCCAGTTCGTTCTTGGTGATGCCGTACAGGGTCGAGAAATTCTTCTCAAAGAGGTCACGGTATTTGAGAATCTCCAGGGTCAAATGGGTCAAGCCTAAGTTACAGATGGCCTGCAGCTCTTCGTAGTTCTTCTTTTCCAGCACGCTGAAGGTGGTCTTGGAATATTCCAAAAACAGCACACGGGTATAGAGCGCCATGTCCTGAGTAGGCTTTTCCTGACCGCAGATGACCACTCCGGTCGTTACAATGGTCTGGGTGGCCATACCGTCCGTCTGGGTGTTCTTTTTGGTCTGCCCACCGCCGCCCCAAAGGCCCTTGAGAAAGGCAATCTTACGGATGTCGAGGTCGTTCTTGTATTCGTCAAACACGACAAGAATATTTACAGCCTGGGAAACCCGGTCGTTCATGGCCGGAACGGAAGCCACACCCATGTTGGGCGGCTCCGCATCGTGCAGGAAGAAAGCCTCCAGACTGGTAGCCAGCGTGGTCTTACCTGTACCTTTCTCGCCGAACAGGTTCAGGATGGGGAAATGCCGGGTCTTCCGATATACGATGTCACGGAATAGGGTAGCAAGCAGATAGCCGAAAGCCACCCGGGCATTGTTTCCGAAGACGGTGGTCAGCTTTTCTACATAGTCGTAGAGCAAGGCGCCGCTCTTGTTGGTATGCACCATCAGACGCTCAAACTGGAAGATTTCCGTGTTGTCGCGGTAAATCTTGGAGGTCGCCGGAATGTAGTAGGCATTATTCTGGTTGTCGGTGATGATGCCCATGTCATCCACTTCATGGAACTCGCCGTCCTGAACAATGCCGTTACCGAAGGCAAAGAACTCCTTGCTTTCGTTCCAACCCAACTTGCGGATGCGTTCGGCAGTTCGGGTGCGGGCATAAAGGAACTCCTTGACATTGTTGAGCTTTTCAATCTTTCCCAACCACAGAAAATTGCCGCAGGAACCTATCTTCTGTTGGAAGTTGGCAATGGACACCAGGTCGGATTCCTTCAATTCCACCATGCAGGTTTCACGGAACGAATTGGTGAGCCGGAACAGACGGACACCATTGCTCTCGTCATGGATGTGGAAGAGGGGTTCCATCACGAAGTTGGAGAGACGGATGGGGTCTTCATCATCTTTCCCCATACAGAAATAACAGTTGTTGCGGACGAAAAGCTCCACCTGCCGGAGCGCATCCGTTTCTTCCTGCTTCCGGTCCATGGTTGGTGTGCGGCTGTTCTTTTTGGATTCGTTCCGTACCTGCTCTACGGCACTCCGCCACAGCCGGGTCTTGCCGTGGATCTTTCCCAGCTGCTCGATGCACCGGGTATAGACCATCTGGTCCTTTACATAGCGCAGCAGTCCGGCAATCCGGCTGACGCATTGACCCTCTTCTGCAAGCGAATCCACTTGGGCAAATAGCTTCTCGGCCATCCAGACAATGAAATACTTTTCCTTCAGGTTGCGGTAGATGTCCATGTCCAGAATGTAGCTGTCCGCATCATTCTTGACAAGCACTTCCCGTTGGGCGTCTTTCGGGATAGTCCCTTCGTACTTTTCCTGCAATTCTTCTTCCGTCAGTTCTCGCAAACCGAACGGCAGTTCCCTAACGGTGACGTTGAATCCTTTCTGTATGGCCAAGGCGCCGTTTTCCATGACCGCCTTGAAGCCGGGCCCGTAGGGACTGCCTTTGGCTAAATCCGTATCGGGAATGAAACAGAGCGAACTGGTGTAGTGCTTCAGGATCTCAAACTGGTTTTCGTTCCAAGCTGTTCCGAGGGTGGCCACTGTGTTCTCCAATCCGATGGACTGCAGGCGCAGCACATCCGGCGCTCCTTCCACGATGATGAAGTTGGCCGCGTCACGCAGACGGAAAGCCCGGTCAATGCCGAACAAGGTTTCTCCCTTGGTGTAAAGCAGGCTGGTGATGGAGTTGATGTATTTGGGCGCTTTGGGATGGGCGCCGATATACCGGGCCGTATAAGCGATGATGCGTCCCCATTTGTTCCGGATGGGAATCATGATCCGTTCCCGAAACATCGGATAAAGCTTGCCTTCCTCGTTTTTTCGGAGCATCCCCAGTTCAATCAGAAACTTTTCGTTCAGTGCCTGCTGACGGCAATAGTCCATGAACGCATGGCTTTCCCTGGGCGCATAACCGATACCCGCTTCTGCACAGAAGTTCTCCGGCCATCGGTTGTAGGCATACTCCCGGGCATGACGGCTGTCGTCATTGGCGGCCACGCGCAGATGGTCTGTAAAGAAGGTCTGTACCTTTTCCAGTACGGCATACAGAGAATCCTTGTGAGCTTGTTTCGCCTTGTCGGCATCCGTACGCTCTTCATCATATTCGTCCTCCATCAGGATGTTGAACTTCTCGGCCAGCAAGCGGACAGCCTGCTGAAAGTTCAGGTTCTCCTTTTCCATAATAAAGGAGATGCCGTCACCGCCCCGGTTGCAGCCGAAGCAGTGATAGAGGTTCTTGTTCAGGTTGATAGAGAAGGAGGGTGTGTTTTCGCTATGGAACGGACAGAGTCCTTTCATGCTGGTACGTCCGTCCTTGGCTAGTTTGACGTACTGCCCCACTACGGTCTCGATGGGCAGTTCCCTGACTTTATCAAGTGTATCTTCGCTGATCATAGCATGCGGAGTTTAAGCCAGCAGTCCAGGATGGACTGGCCGGAATATTTCAGACGGCGGGAAGTAACCGGATTGATGGGCTGTATGTAGCCGTTCATCCGGTATTTACGCAATGTCTTGTAGCAGACACCCAGTTCCGCACAAGCTCTTTTTACTGAATAGACCCCCAAAGGATCTACTATTGGCTTTGATTCTATCATATCTTTCTACTTTTTGGATATACCAATGGCCTATGAGAATGGGGTACACCAGATTTGTGTGGTATTCTCATTACATATTCAAATTGATAAAATCCAGTTCCTACTATTATGGTTTGTCTCCCAATAATGAATTAAGTGGCTATACTCTGGGAGGATGACGAGGTTAAGTATAGTTGCTGTCGTTTTTAATCTAGTCTTTTTTATCTTGCTTACGTACTCGTTTAGTTCTTATTTGAACTTTTTTAAAGTAGTCTTGAGTGGTACGCTGTAGAAGTCTAAGGTCTGCAGTTCTGTATTCTAACTTACCTGGTCGTTTGCACGGCTCAACCTTCCCTTCTTTCCGCCAGCGTTCAACATTACGTCTGCCAAATAATCTCCAGGCCTTGTTTTGACTGATGTATTCAGGGTCATCATGGGTGGATTGAATCATGTTGGCAATTCTAGCTGCTAGGTCATCGGCGAACTCTTCGTATGGAATCATTCGGTCCGAGAATTCTAGGACATTCATAGAACTCAGGTTTACTCTACGAAACTCGTGTAACCATAATCGTGTGGGTCTCCCGATTTGTTCTGGTTTTGAACTGTCGGTTGAGAATCATTCCCAGTTCGGAAGCTTGTGTTCGAACACTTTTCATCTTTTCGATGGGGAACTCCATGCTTTCGCCTACTTCAAGAGAAACGAGCGCAGGACGGATTTTTGTAGAAATTTCATTCATAAAACTTTGATGTTTGATGTTTAATGTTTAACTTTGCCCCATGGTTATGGGTTTGTACACCGCAAATTAAATGATTTATGTTTATATAACCAATAAATGTTTGATGTTTTTTGAGCTTCAATTAAAAATTTCGTTCGGATACTATGAGTATAGGAATAAAACATGTTCATATAGGCAGGGAGATTGATAAACGACGTCTAGAGCTAGGTATCAGTAAATCAGAGCTTGGACGGCGCATTCATGTACCCCAGCAGCATATCAACCGCATTCTGGAGAAAGAAACCATCGACACAGGCAAACTTATAGATATAAGTGTAGCCTTGGAGAAGAATTTCTTTGATCTGTATGCTTCCGATACGCACAACGTATCTGCATATTTAGCAGCAGTGTCCATTCATGGAGATGCCAATAATATGATTGGCGAGTCGGAAGTGGCGAGTGAGCTGTCCCAAACGAAAGTTGTTTTGGAGGAAAAAGACAAGACCATTCAAGTTCTAAATGACGAGATCAAGCGTCTAGAGGAATCTCTTGAAGATAAAACACTCATCATATCCTTCTATAAGGAGAAGGTGGGTGAACCCATAAAGAAATAACCGTAGTATTAACCATAGTTGCCTAGTCTGGAGAGATTGGTAGAGCTTGTAGTGAGTACAAGATTTTAGTGAAGAAATTGATTTGAGTTGCAGAGTCAGAGCTTGCCATCAAAGTGTAAGCATCTGATAGTTAAGCCAACTTTTCAACGATGCCTTTAAGCCATGATGGAAAATCCATCAAACTTTAAGCTTTAAATAAACATTCGCTTACACTCCGCTTACAACGATAGTGTTAGCAGTTGAATATCATAGCTATATTAGAGTGGCGCAGGCTGCTATTGAAGAAGCATAAGCAATATAGGATAATATTTGATTTAGGCTGTAACGAACTGCTTATCAGGCGTTACAGCCTAAATTGTTTTTAGGTGGTTCGTGCATTTGTCCGCAAAAAATGAGCCAAATAAACGGTACTTGCTTACACCACGCATACACTTTTGAACAGTGGCGCATACACCAACGCATACACCATTTAATAACTTATAAATCAATCTGATATGACAACATTTAAAGTAGTCGTAAGAAAAAAGAGAGCTGACGGATTTTATCCAGTGTACATTCGTGTTGTCCACCGTTCAAGAATGGTGTACTATGGAGTAATAGGTGCTGTAATGGTCAGCATAATTCTTTATCTATATAAATTGGACAAAAAGATTTGTACAGAGAAGCATAACCAAATATGGATTCTATGCTTTTTACCCTACACACCTTTTGTTATACATCGTATTAATAGTACATATTTCTCTTGAACTTTTACCCACTATATATCTAGATTGAGCCTTAATAAGTATTTAACATAGGTCAACTTAATTCTTTTAAAACTACTTTAATCTACTTAACTCATTTATATGAAGTACGCAGAATCTTATCTTCATTGTTTCATCATATATTTCAGCAGAAGTATGAAAATGTCCGTAAAACCAATTGGTAAGAGGGTGTTCATTCCCTACAAGCCATTTATATAGTCGGGTAAGATCTTTTCTCTCCTTATCCAAATCAGAAGTCAAATCATCATCATTAGCACAGAAATGCTCTACATCTCTTTTTGTAAGTGGAGGACAAAAATCCGGAGCTGAATGAGTTATTACTGTATCAATTTTTATGCCTTCATCATTGAGAATCCGTAACTGTTCTTCATCATATCTGAACATTTCATCCTCCCAATACAAAGGTAACCTTTGTTTACTGAGAATCCGATTATAATCCATCTGGGAAAGCCTGAAACTCCTGTCTATAGATATAGCTCCACCAACACACAAGATATTATGTTTCCTAGTATGTACAATGGTATAATCCGGCAAAGTTTTCATATAAGGATAATCAATCAACTCTTTATCAAAGAACAAGGGGTCATCATGATTGCCACGTACCATAAGCAGCAGAACATTCTGTTTCTTAAGTTTTCTATGTAACTTCTTTTTATAGAGTTCATCATAATACGCCAGTTTATTAAATCCGAAACCACAATCTCCAGCTACAATAACAGTCGCATTTTCTATTTTCTTTTGTACAATATTGAAGACAAGTGTTTCAAACTCACCATGAATATCGCCACAAACTTCAACAATGTCGTCTCTATATGATATATCAAGATATTGCATTATTAATCAAAAATAATTCCTTCTAAAATAAATTCAAACATTAAAATACCCCACAAATTCTTACGCTGAAACACCTTAGATATCAGCAGCCTTGAAATTAAATACAAGCTTTATTACAGTTTCAATATCAACAGTATCCTTAATGTTATCCATAATTCCGTTTTAATATATTCTGTTACTGTTTCACTAGATAGGTAACATTTAATTTCCCTGTTAATTTTATGGTTATACTGATTAAATTCTCACCCACCTTTCCGGTGACATTACGCCGGTAAACTTTGTAATAATTATAAGGACTATTGTCATGACTAATATTATTATTATGTCTTTTGTAGTCAATCGTTTCATAACATCAATAAAATTTGTTGATACTAATCAGTTACTTTTTTATTTATATATTATTTTAAAGTTTTGCCTCATTATCCAAAATGGTTTCCTGCGCAAGGTCAGCTAAATGTGATGCAGAAGTTGAAGTCAGTCCCTTTTCTGAAAAGAATACCTCATTTACTTTCTCCATAAATACTAATCCAATTTTTTAAATTCAAAATCATCTATACAGCAACATGCTTTCTTATAATCAAATCCATATAAACGCATATATGCTTCTTTAATTTCCTTTGCACCGTTATAGAACGGATCTGATGTATGAATATCTGTAGTAACGATTACTTTCATTTCAGGAGTCAACACTGTATCGCTTGTCCTTTTAATCCGCTTCGGAGTTATTTCAAATACCCTGTCCTCCGTATTTACAAATCCAACTGATGCCATCATGAGATTATCAAAAATCAGATTACAGAAACACGAATCATCAACTTTATTATTTGTTAGTTCATCCATAATTAGACAAAGGGATCTTTCATTCCAGTCTCTATATTTCTTTGGTAGCCAATCTGTCCCCCAGATCCATTCTTTACCTCTACATGGATAAGTGTCATAAAGTTCTTCGAGAAAATCATAATAAATTGCAAAGTCACCTTTATTGTCAAATTCGTATGTAAGCCATAAAACCCTTTTTTTACTACTTATCCGATAACGGAAATGCCTTATCTGGGAGATTTCAACATACGAAAAGCCATGAAAATCAACTTGTAAGGAAGGATACTGTTTCTCAACCTTTTTCCCGACCTTTTTCAAGGCTTCAGATATAGGACCTCTGAGTACTTCATCTATAACCTCATTCTTTAATGAAATAATTAAGAGAGCCTTTTTCATGAAATTTTGATTGAAAGAAATTTCATGTAATATCTGATTCACAGAATTTACTTTATTCTTTTTAAACAATGATGTTAGGGAAATCTTCATCTGAACTAATCCAATTTCTTAAATTCAAAATCATTCTTACTACAACATGCTTTCTGATAATCAAATCCATACAGGCGCATGTATGCGTCCTTAATTTCCTTGGCACCGTTATAGAATGGATCGGTAGTGTGTTGTTGTGTAGTAACTGTTACTTCCATTTCTGGTGTCAGTACTATTCCATTTGTTTTCTTTACTCTCTTTGGAATTACTCTAAATACTTTTGACATAATACATTAAGTTTAAAGGTTATTTCTTATTCATTGTTTTATACAGGCAAATATACGGATGCCAATATGCCAAATTGAGGAATAGCAAGAAAAAAACTAATATTATCTGTATTAATCTCAGTTTTTATTGAATATCAGCTTCCGATTCCCATTTGATATTTCTTCAGTACTACCATAATATGTGATTTTCCATAACAACCCCGTTGTAAGTTCTTCGGATGTTATCAAAACATCTTCATCAATGAATATTTCCATTCCCATAATTTCTTCCCATGAAGGATATTTGACATAGGGCTCTCAAGATGATTGTCAACTTTTGAATAAACCGAACAGTTCATATCAATCATCGGACTGCATCCTTCCTATCGGCAAACCAACAGTATATAATAATCTGAAGGTTTAATATTTAATGATTGAATGTAATGATATCTTTTCTTCCACCCATCTTTATCTAGCCGTTCTGCCGACTCAGAAGCATTGATTTTCCACAATTCCATGAAATCAGGAAATATATCTTCAAAACTGTATTGTTCAAGCAAACCTTTGAGATTCATAATAGACTATATCTTTGTTTTTTGCAAATCTATAAAAAGAGATATGCCAGATTGAAGCATAAATAATTTTTATTTATTATCCCTCAATATGGCATAGTCTATAATGTTATTTTATATCAGTTTAATTGTACGAATATGAACCTAAATAGCAATATAGATAAAAGTTGTTTATCATTTTCGGTTGAAGAAGTGCTTTGCCTTCAAATGCATCCATTTCAATTCAGGCAGATAAATGCGGTAGAGTTCATCAGAACGCTGCAAACAGCTTCTGTCGAAATGTAAGTTATGTGCTACAAAAGTATCGGAGTCATCAAAATAAGTCCGTTCTATATCTTCCCAAATCTGACGGAAATCAGGAGCATCTTCTGTATCTTGTGGACGGATACCGTGTACTTTTCAATACTGATAACGGTTGCCTTCCAAACGTACCAGCCATGAACGAGTCTCTACTATTTCTTCCCGTCTTACTACACAGATACCCACCTCACATATTGAGGCACGTTTGGAGGTAGTCGTTTCAAAGTCTATCACTCTCTGATTTATCAGTCATTATTTGATTTTTTATAGTATGACAATATATTCTCTGCAAACTTACATATTTCATCCTTTACCCATTGAGGTTCGATAACTTCTATCTGGTCAGTCTGTTGAAGCAAAGCCTGAAGAAAATCATAAGTAGGACGGACTGTCATTTCGAATGTAGTAGATTCATCATCAGATGCAATTTCACGCTGAGAGTCATGTATGGGTAAAGTAGCCAGGTATTTTCTTGCCCATCCGTATGCCTTAATTACTACACGCTCAATATCAATATCTCCGTCAGCGATAATGCCTACGCATCCTTCAAAATATTTATTTATATCAAATGAATCAGGAAGTTTGAATGTTGTATCCGTAACTTTGACATTGAGAATTCTGTCAAGTGCGTATGTCCTTATTTCTTCAGAATATATCGACCATCCTATAAGATACCAACGACGGTTATAAACCTTAAGATGATAAGGTTCTATCTGAAACGTACTTGCATGCGACCTGCCAAAGCCCTGGTGGGTTATCTCCACTACACAATTCTGACGCATTGCCTGAAGTAATATCTGTAAATATTTATTTCCTGAAGGAATCTTTTCAAATGAGATGCGTTTCTCCAACTTTCTGTCTGCCTGAAGCTGGTTCAGTGTAGCATACGAGTCTATCAGCCATGAACGGAAACCATCACCCTCCAACAAATCTGCATCTTCTATATAATACCCATATCCACGTTTTGCATCGCATGATATGATTATATCAAAGATTGTCTGCACTGCATCTTTATGATTCATAAATGTCTTCCATGGTAATGGTTTGCCATCACCCAATCCACAATCTTCCCATTTGTCACTTATTTCCTTAAATGTGATATATGGATGACATCTGATCAAATCCACAAGCCATACATACCGACCAAATTTGTTTGCTGCCATAAATACCTGATTTTAAATTTATATTATGCCACAAAATTGCATAAGCACTTATGCTAAATTTAGGCATAGATATAGAAAAAACAAATAAATTTACGCAACTATATGCTTTATTGTACCAACGATTTTGTGGCACATAAAATATTTTGTGTAAATAGGGAAAAAAGTAAAGTGCTTCTAAAAAGTTGGACGTGTTAAGGATGTAAATTAGACGGTGTGGGCAAAGTTAATCTCTTTACTCACACCGTCTAATTTACATTCTTATTTTATAGTCCTTTCATCGGCAGGCCCCTCCTTCTCTCATGCCTTCTTCCACCTCTTTCCAAAGATTTTTATTGATGATATGTACAATGTCGAACACCATCAGACCGTCGGAAAGCTTCAGGTTCATGGCTATTGCTTTCGATAGCTTAGCTGGATTGTTATAGAATTGATCAACTAAGACTCCACCCATAAACTTATTGTTTTTCAATATAGTGCGCAGATGCTGACACGAACCTTCCACACAATACCATGTGCCCGACTGGGCCTGACTATCTGTTTCGTTCCAAACGCTATGACCGTTCCTCAGATATTCTTCTATCGTAATGTCCGTGTAATAATTTCCCGTAGCATATAAGTCTATCAATTCGGCATAACCATAGTTCTTATACTCAGGAGTTGCCCAGTCGAAATCCTTGCTGGGATCATAGTCCTTGCTGGCAAAATTCACACCTACTTCATAGTAAGATGGATACCAGGCACCTGTATATGTGCCAAACGATATATTGGGATTCACAGCCTTCACTTCCTTGCGAGCCAAAGCCATAAAGTCAGTAATCGTCTTTGTGCGCCACTCAAACCACTTTAAAGCCAACTTTCCAAATTTAGGAACAAACTTTCCGTCAGCCGTTTTTTCCCAGGTCAGGATATCTTGCGGAAAATTCTCTACCTTAGCGCCAATATATTCCTCAAACTTACTGCGCGAAAGCGGTGAAAAGTCGGCACTGATACCATCGTAACGTACACGGTCGAGCATCAGTCCGTCCAAGTCGGGATATTTGCCAACCAACTCTTTCAGTACATTGATGATATGTTTACGATATTCCTCGTTAAGCGGATTAATCATGGCACCATACTTATGTTTTTCCTCCATGATCGAGATAATCCCTTTCTCTGGATTGTAAACCATAGATGCCCATTCTGGATGGCCATCATAAACCAAGCCACGGTCAAAATAATTGTGACCGGCACAGAACACATTCAACGATGCATGTACCTGCAATCCCAGTTTATGCCCTTCCTGAATAAAATAGCCCAAATAATCAAAGTTTCCACGTTTGGCCCCCTTCCACTCTTCCATGCGCGGAGCATACTTACTGTCATAGAGAACTTCACCAGTAATCGGACGTACGTCAACAATGGCCTGCGTAAATCCAAGCGACTTTATCTTCTGTAAATAATAATCAATGGAATCTTTCTGATTAAAACGGCCGAAGTTAGCTTCGGCATCAAACCACATCAGTGCTGGCTTGGCTGGAGTCTCTTCTATCTTAACCATTTTCTTAGTTCCACCGCAAGATGACAGTACAAGCATTCCTGAGGCAAGCAGTAAAAGAGATTTTTTCAAACTTAATTTTTTCATTGGTACCTACATGTTTTATTAGTTAATATTTTTCTATTTTATCACCGCTCTAAAAGGAGCAGCCGGAAGCCCAGCATTATTCTGCAAGGTCCCTACCTTGTAATTGCGAAAGCAATAGCGTACTTCTACCGGATTCGGAACTGAATCGTTCCATACTTTGACCTTTGAACTGCCACCGATAATTTCAGCCTTGGCAGGATATATATTACCTGCTTTGTCGACTAGTTCAAAGCCTTCTACCAATTGGTTTTCAGGTCCAAGGCCATCCTCACCAAATTCAAAATCCACCTCAACGTGCTGACCGTTCATCTGACATTGCCGATAGATGGGTCCTGAATACATAAAACCTTCCAAACCATAAGTACGTGCCAGTGCCCAATAAGCCAGACGTTCGCCAACTTTTATCTTATAAGGTGGATGAATAAATTTCTCGCTGCCAGCATCTGTGGTAATCACCATGCCTGTGCCAGGCACTTCATGCATCAGTTCAAGCTGACACTGTCTGAAGAGAGCCCAGTCGAACTTATCGCAACCTTCCGATTCCCAGGGAGCAATCTGAACATAATAGAACGGCATCTCGGGTGACTGAAAAAAAGTACGCCACTCGGTCACCATAGCAGGAAAGAGTTTCTTATAAAGAGCCGGATCCGCACTATTTGCCTCTCCCTGATACCAGATAACTCCTTTCACAGGGAAACCTTTCCAAGGATTGACCATGGCGTTCCACAATAAAGTGGGTGTACCAGCCGGCCAACCGAATTCTGTAGCCTTCACATCAGGTAACTCTACTTCTGTAAACGACTCCAACGTTTCACGGCTCATCCAAGCCTCTATCTTTGAAGCGCTCCATGCACAATGTATCAAGCCTACAGGTACATCCAGCGTACGCTGAAGTAAATCACCGAAAAAATATGCAGTAGCACTAAAATTGGCTACCTCTTTAGGTGAAAGTTCGGTCCAATATCCATCAATACCCTCCGTCTTCGGAGTAGTGCTCCAGGCATTCTTCACTGTGTAGAGCCTCAATGGGCGCTTGGAATCAGCCGCTACGATGTAGGGCTGAGAACCATAGACCGGCTGGCCTCGAAAGCCTTTGACCGGCATCTCCATATTGGACTGACCGGAACAAAACCAAACTTCACCAATCAGAATATTCTTTAAGACCAGTTTATCACCGTCGTTGAAAGTAATAGTATAAGGTCCGCCATAAACCGGAGTTTCCAGCGTCAGTGTCCACAACTGCCCTTCCCGACGGTCGGCATAGACTTTTTTATTATTCCACGAAGCCACGGCATACACTTTCTTTCCGGTAGTTGACCGACCTGTGAAAACAACTTTTGACTGCTGTTGCAGTACCATGCCGTCACCCCAAATAGAAGGGAGTATTACTTTGGCATAAAGAACTGATCCTAAAAGCAACAAACAAAACAAACTAAACAATCTTTTCATATCCTCATGTCCTTTTATTAATTAATTCAGGAATATTTTACTCTCATTTCAATGTCTGACTAACACATTTTCTAAAGGTCAGTAATCCTTATCTCTATTCGTGAAACCCGATTATGAGAAATAACTCCGAACAATGACTGGTCCGTACAGATAAAATCCAGTCATAATGAATCATAAAGCTCCGTAGCGTTTTCCTCCGAGTCTGTATCCGTATACACAAAAATAACAGATTCCATTCCTGCTGACTTAAGCAGATTGAACTCCTGCTACCTACAATCATCGTTCTACTGCCCTGCTCCAATAGATAAAACAGAATGAATGCAGCTTCGACGAAGTATTCAGAAACTTTTGCACTGAAGAGAACAAATAAGTAAAAAAGTAAGTATTGAATTCTTCATAATAATATTATAAAAAGAAGCTGTTCTTTCCACTAACATAAGATAAGCGCAAGAGACAGCTTCTTTTTTTATTTATAATAAGAGAATTTAGTAGGTCTAAATTTAATTAATTTGTTACTGGATGGAATTCAAGTAATCGTCGAACCCCTTCTTGAAATCGTTCCAGTAATCATACATCTTAATATGTACCATATCAAAGACAAAATAGCCATCGGCCACATTGATGCAGGCATCTATAGTCTGTGGAATTTTATCTCCTTGCCCGCCTTCAGTCCAACCTGTACTATTGCCTATGTCCGGTCCACCGGCAAACTTGACATCGCCCATCAACAGCTTTTTGGCATTCGTACAGAAACCTTGCATATTCCACTCTCCGCTCCCATATATCTCATCAGTCGAAGCATAAGCTCCAAGCAACATAAAGTCGAGCATATCGGCATAGCCATAATCTTTATATCTGTCTGTTGCCCAATTAGGATAATCGGCAGCAGTGTCATACTTTGGACTAGCCCAGTTGACACCTACCTCATAGTAAGTTGAATACCAAGCACCCACATATACACCAAAGCGTAAGTCAGGATTAACTGATTTCACTTTATCGCGCGCCTTGGCTATAAAATCATGAATAACTTTAGCTCGGAATTCCAACCACTGCTTCATGTACTTAGGCTGCGGAGAAGGTAACGGATAATAACTACTCCCTGGCTGAATAATATCTTCGGGAAAGTTTTCGACTGTCTCACCAATATATTCTTCAAACTTCTGTTTAGAAATAGCCGAAAAATCAGAAGCGAAGTCATTGTAACGGCAACGATCCAGGAAAATACCATCTATATCATACTTAGCCAAGTCACCCAACAACTGAAGAACAAACTGTTGAACTTCATCATTGGCAGGATTCAGGAATTTTGTACCATATACATTGTCGGGATCGTTTGCTGCCGTCATATCCATGGCATTGGTAAGCCCCCCTTCCAAATTAAGCGTAGTAGCCCATTCTTTCTTAGAAGGATCTCTAAAGAGCAATCCTTGTTCTCCCAAGCCATAAGGATAAAGGTTACCACCTACAAAAGTATTGATAGAGGCATTGACTTTCAGCCCCAATTTATGACCGGCGTCAATAAAGGCCTGCAGATAATCCCACGTTGCCGTACGTTCAAAATAAACATAACCATTATCACTCCAATAGTCCAGCTTCTTTACTTGGTCTACAGCCGATGTCTGAAACAGCACATCGCCCATAGTAGGACGTACATCCACCACAACATCAGTGAAACCGGCTTCTTTTGCTTTCTCCAGGTCACGTTCTATATTTTCTTTACTGTTAGCATAGTCGGGGAAATTGGCAGCTGCATCAATCCACACAAAGCGAGGCTTAGCCTCAACCTGCTCTTCAGGCTCATCCGTATCTTCCTCCCAAGGCCAGCCAGGTATGCCGTCATTGCTGTCTTTGCAAGCTCCCAACAAGAACATACAACACAAAACCGCAATGGCATTAGAATATCTAAAAAACTTCATCGCAAATAATTATTTTCCAATGGTTCATTTTTGTAAAAATCCAGGAAACTCAGTTCTCCAAGACTCCTGGATATTCTTAATTAACTCAATTATTTCTGAATACAATCAGCAGAGAACCCACCGATAGTAGCACTGTTATTGTCATAATAGTAAACGTAAATCTTGAAGCCGTTGGTAGACGGAGCTATCAATACGTCACCTGAAGCAGTCTTCGCGTCACCCTGCTGATACCAGTTCAAAGCATCGGCCTTAAATACCAGTGCTGGTGAAGTAAAGACATCGGTACCTAGAGAGCCCTTGCTTGTGACATCATACAGATATACCTGAGGACCAACACCCCAATGCGGGAAGTGAGAAACAAGCAACATAGCCAGATAGTTAGCATTGTTGAACGTCTTAGTATCAAGACAGTTCTGGTTCTGTGCCCAGCTATTGCCACTGGTATTCGCCAACTGTGCAGCTATCTGATTGTTACCATTCAGATAAGTCAGAATATTGGCATCGTAGTATGACAAGAAATAGCCATCAGTAACATTAGTTGAAGCCGGAACTACAGAAGTCGAATTAACAGGAGCAGCTCCCCATGCTAAGCCAGTAGATGAAATATCGACAACCTCAGGAGTCTGGATCTCACCATTCTTCACTACAATACGTGTAAAGGCACTTGAGCTGGTCACACCGCTAATACCATCATTCGTCAGGATAATGACTGCATTGCTTGTTACATCACCAATCACTTTCATCTTAGCACCCATAGGTAATCCTGCGGTATTAGTGAACGAGTAGAAAAGTTGAGGAGCATCCTTTACAGAAGAAGTCATGAAGATATTGCACTGGTTGCCTATGTCTACCTTGTTGCAGATAAGCAGATGTCCACCTTCATCACTTGTGACACAACCGGCTTGTGCCGAACCCAGATTAATAGTACCGCCCTTGCTACCTGTTTCCTGATTGAAGTAAAGAGGAGTCGTTCCGTCGCCCATGCAGACAACCAACTGTCCACCTACAACACCCAACGTAGGAGCATTGGTGTCATTCCAAGGAATACCAGCTCCAGCCGTCGCATCCAGATTGAACAGTTCTTCAAGCGGTGCATTGAATCCGTATGGAATCTTTGCCGGTATAGTCTTTCTAACTACATATTCTTTCTTGTCCACTCCATTATGAGCCACTACTGTAAACGTTACATCATCATTGTAATCTAAAGCCTCAACGCGCGGATCAGGAGTAATGGTAGCATGAGGCGACAAAGTAATATCAGCCAGACAAGAGTTCAAATCGTCCGCACTAATCAGTGAGATCGTATTCGAGCTATTATCAATGACACCGGATACAACTGGGTCAACCAGTGAAAAAGACAGAAGCTCGCATTTATCAGACTTCGTGCGTTCGCCCGTAATGCAAATCTCACGTTTCTCGCCTTGAGCATTAGTGTATACAAAATAGTTATCTTTTGTAAGATCCAGTACCGTCAGACTGGGTTCAATTGTACAATTAGGAGCCAACTCAGCCCTTACTCTGACGGCCGTCATATACGGTGTAGTCTCATCCTCACTATCTTCCGGATAGAACCACGGAATAGGTATTACATACTTGTCGGCCGAAGCATCTGTTATCGCATACTTTACAATCTCTTTATCGGTAAAAGGACCTGAAGTAAAGATAGCTGTAAGACTCGTAATACCTTGACGATCTGCTGTAGGGAGCACATATTCAGGCTCCTGGCAGGCTGTCATTATAGACAACAAGCCTAATAATAATAAATATATCTTTTTCATAATCATTGTTTTTAGATTTAATGGATATCCGTTACCACTTGAAGCAAGACGTTATCCATCCTCCTTATTATTTCCACTCCGGATATTGGGTAACAGCACTATTATTATCCAACTCTGATTGAGGCAACGGGAGGCGATACATCTTTTCCGGGAAGTTACGATCTTTGTCGTCACACGATACATAAGTGTACTTCAGATCTCCGTTGGCTTGTTTCTCAATCTTCAAGCCATGAACCTGATAACCGTTCAAACCACCTTCTTTGTACGATTTTGCAGCCACGTTCCAACGACGCAAATCCCAATACCACTGTCCTTCATATGCCAATTCCACCTTACGCTCCTGAACAATGGCTTTCCAAAGCTTATCGCCACTCTTATCCGAATAAGGAAGCCCTACACGAGAGCGCACCGTTCTGATAGCTTCATTGGCTCCAGCATTATCACCTGTTTGATAGCAAGCTTCAGCATAATTCAGCAAAACTTCAGCATAGCGGATTACAGTCCAAGGTTGTGTACTCACATCGATATCAGAAAGATTATGATTTTCATCAACTAACTTACGCAAATAATAACCTGTAGTACTTCTGCCTTCGGGAGTTTTGTCTTTATTCCACTGACACCAACCGTCTAAACCATCCACAAAAGTCTCGATGGTACGACCTTTCCACGTAGCCCCGTTATAAAGGATGGTAGCCTGAAAACGTGGCTCCAGTTTGTCATAAGGAGGAGTATCAGTTACTCCTTCAGTGTTATGCCAGGTTGACCAGTCAGGGAAACCACCTTTAGCCAATTCATAAGACTCCACCATTTCCTGAGTAGGAGTACCATATCCACCACTATTTACACCAATCAGCTTATAGTCACCACCGGGAGTATAGTAAGTATCAAAGTCATGACCTATTGTCCGGTCAAAGCAATACTGCAAAATGGCTTCCTTATTACCATTCAGTATCGTTTTTGAATATGAATCTGCATAATTGCTTTCCAATGTATATCCCAGTTTCTGCACTTCTTCTGCTGCTGATTTGACTTTATCATAACGTTTTGCATAAAGCATTGCGCGGGTCAGAAAAGCATAAGCAGCACCTTTGTCTATACGTCCTTTGGCGTTTGCTTGATCAGGCAAATGGGTGGCAGCATAATTCAAGTCTTCTTCCACAAAGTCCCAACCAGCCTCTTCCGAACTCAACGCCTTGTCACGAACGATCTGTGTCATGTCTTCATTATAAATAATCACTTCCTTGTAACGCTTGAGTAAGTCAAAATACAAGAAAGCACGGATGAAACGCATTTCTGCTTCAAAACGTTCAGCATCGGCACTGCTGAATGTACCATACTTATGCAGATTAGAAAGGTTTTCATTTGTACGACGCACATACTCGTACAAATTTTCCCAATTGCCAAGATAGGTACTTACATAAGAAGGCTGTAAGGTCGTACCCCCGTAAGCTATCTCACTGGGAATAAAACAAAGAGCATTATAATTGTAGGAACCATACTTCAGTTCATCGGTCAAAGCTTCGGTCATACCGGCTGCACATTCTTCCAAAGCAAAGTTACTTAAATTATAAAAGTACTTATATAACTCATTGACAGCATATTCAGCATCTGTAGTGGTACTCCACAGCATCTTGTCCGAAATACTATTAGTCGGAGTCATATCCAAGAAATCATTGCAAGAGCTCAATCCGAATGAAGCCCCCAATATACATAAACCTATTATTCTTGCTTTCATAGACTATACGTTTTTTAGAATGTTAATGAAATACCACCCATCACTGTTCTCTGCTGCGGGTAATAACCATTGTTTACTCCCGGCGATTCCGGATCAATGCCTTCGGGCAGACCACTAATGGTGAACAAGTTCGAACCTTCTACAAAGATGCGGAGATTCTGAATGTTAATTTTCTGCATCCATTGACGCGGGAATGTATAGCCGAACTGAGCTGATTTCAGACGAATATATTTACCATCGCGCAACCAGAAAGTTGAAGCCAGTCCATTATCTCCCCCATGTCCCGGGCTACCCAGAGTTATACGCGGGAAGGTACCATTCGGGTTGTCGATACTATAAGCATTTTCCACCAGATACAAAGGAGAATTAGAGCCTTCCTTGAACGTCTGTGTCCAGATTGTGTTATCATCATACCCATTGTAATAGGTTCCGGTCAGAGATACATCAAACAAAGCACCACCCGTAAACTGAGCATTGAAGTCGAAGCCATACCAAGAACAGTTCAAATTCAAGCCATAAGTCAGCTCAGGACGATTGCTGCGACCTACACGAGCTTTATCATCTTCCGAAATCTTTCCATCACCATTTAAGTCTTTATATTTGATATCGCCTACATTCGGACGTGTTCCATACCAGGCAGAGTTGGTAATTTCTTCTTCCGAACGGAACAGACCTTCAGCCACCCATGCCATCGTTGCACCATAAGGAGTACCAGTAACTTTACGCCATTCCATGATATTAGGACTGTCAGGGTATCGTAACCAACGTGTTTTAGCATAAGTAATATTGGCACTTATACCATAGGTAAAGGGCTTACCACCTAACTGGAATGATTTACGATGAGAAACCAGAATATCTACACCTTTGCTATCAATCTTATTATAGTTGGCATAGGTCTGATAGTAGCCACCCATCGAAGGAGGATAATCACCACCCATTGCTGTCAGGATATCGTAAGTATAGTTATAGAATGCATCGAATTCCATGCCCAGCATACCATTCCACATTGTGAAATCGAAACCTGCATTCCACGACAATGTTTTCTCCCAAGTCAAATTAGGATTAGCAATCACATTCGTATAATAAGCAGGTGACAAGACTCCGTTGATGAGGACATTGGTTCCTGCAACATACTGATTCAAGAAAGAATAAGGATTCACAGAGTCATTACCCAACAAACCGACAGAAGCACGAATCTTCAAGTCATCAATGAAGTCAAGATTCTTCATAAAGTTTTCCTCCGACAAACGCCAGCCTAAAGAAGCCGACGGGAAGAAACCCCACTGCTGCCCTGTCATTCCGTAGAATTTATAAGAGCCATCGTAACGACCGGTAAACTCTGCCAAATACTTGTTGCTATAATCGTATTTCAAACGGAAAACATAACCAGCAGAACGCGAAGCATCGCTCGAGCCTGCAACAGGATTCTTGGTTGCAACACCATAATCCAATTCTGGAAGTTGAGCAAATGGCAGATTCTGCGCATAAGCAGAGAAGTTATTGGATTTGTAATCACGACCTTCTACCAAAAGCATAGCATCTACATTGTGTTTGCCAAATGAATGAATATAATTGATGCTAGCCTGACCGACCAACTGTTCATAAGTAGATTGACCTTCACCGATATTGATACCTTGGTCTGTTCCACGAGGATCGGACTTCATACTCCAGCCGCTTACATTATCGTACACCATCGTAGAATAAGGAGTATTCAAGTTTTTATTATGTGAAGTTCCATAATTATAAGAACCGCTAATCTTCAGCGACAATCCCTTTACCCAAGGAACATCGTAGCTCAATGAGAAGTTTGACTGTAAGTCAAAGCTACGGGTATCTTTACTTCCTGACTCATAAATGGCTGCCAACGGACTGTTGGGCAATGAAGTGTTGTTTTGCAAAGCAGCAGTATACAGTCCATCATATTGAACAGGCAAATAAGGATGCATCTGAATTGTCTGACGCGCAACAGACAACCAGCCTTGTTCCCCTAAATAAGAATCGCTATCCGTTCCACCAGAAGCGTAACCCGGCGTATGACGACGACCAACATTACCGGCTACACCTAATGTAAAATGGAAATTCTTGGCAAAGTCAGACTCAATGTTAGTACGTACATTGTAACGGCGATAATTGAAGTTATCGATATTACCGTCCTGACCCAGGTAACCTACCGAAGTAAAATAATGCATTTTTTCATTACCACCTTGTACCGTTACACTATGCTTCTGAGTGAAACCCGTACCAAATACCTTATCGATATAGTCCACGTTGTCCCAGCCATCAGTCGGATCGCCATTGGTCATAGCTTCCACATTCTTTTTTGTGAAATGAGGTACATACTGACTACGGTCGGTAATAGCACCACTGGCCAACTGGTCCATCATCTCTGCCATATTGTAATAGTATGCAAACTGAGGACCATTCATAAATTTCGGGAAGTTAGCATTCATAGAAGCACCCAAAGAAGCATCATAAGTAACCTTTGTCTTACCAACTTCACCCTTCTTGGTTGTTACGATAATAACACCACCGGCACCCTTCAGACCATATACGGCAGCCGATGCACCATCCTTCAGAACAGATACACTTTCGATGTCGTTCGGGTCGAGGTCATTGATATTGTCTACAGGGAACCCATCCACAATGTAAGCTACATTATAGATAGAGCCACGAATCTTTAAAGAAGCCTGGTCCAAGCCCGGTTCTCCAGACTCTTGTACTGAAGAAATACCCGGCAACCGGCCACCCAGCAACTGAGATACATTGGTAGACGGTGACTTCAGCAACTCCTCGCCTTTCATGGCTGAAACGGCGCTGGTCAGTGAACTTTTCTTTTGCGTACCATAACCAACCACAACTACTTCATCGAGCAACTCAGCATCAGCTTTCATCTGTACATTAATGACCGTGCGCCCAGCCACTTTGTACTCTTTCGTCTTCATGCCGACAAAAGAAAAGACAACAACATCGCTGTTTTTTACTTTCAACGAATACTTTCCTTCAACATTCGTAATCGTACCGTTACCGGTACCTTTTACCAATACGCTCACACCCAGCAAGCCTTCTCCAGTATCATCCGATACCACTCCTGTCAAAGTTATATCCTGTGCATGAATGCCCAAGGGATATAATAAGAGCATCAATAATGAGAATGAAAGAATTCTCATCCACCTAAAACTTCCTATAGGATCTTTGATAAAGTCTCTCATAAGTCCGTTTTTTTAAATTAATAATATTTATTTGGCTAACACTTTTCACTCAATTCTTCCAACACTTTCCAGCACTGATACAATCCGCGAGGAACATGAAAACAACCTTTCCACTTACCACCCTTCAAAGGCAACAGCACCTCACCGCGACGGTTCAAGTAGCCATACCATTCGGGATATTCCTGGTCTTTGAAGTGAGACCATACATAGTCGTGTACCTTCTCGAACCATTCCAGACATTGTTTATCACCCGTCAGGCAATAACCCTTCAGCAATGAAATCAAGGTCTCGATATGTACCCACCACAGTTTCTGGTCCCATTCCAGCTGCTGAGGAGGATTGCCCAGACGATCCATGAAATAGTAGATACCACCGTACTGTTTGTCCCAGCCATAGTTGAGCATGGTCAGTGTAATGTTCTTTGCCTTCTCTATCAGGTCAGGACGATTCAGACGTTTGCCCAGATCCATAATAAACCACATAGCCTCGATAGCATGGCCGGGAGTAACCTGACGACCTTCGAAAGAGTCGGACAATGAACCGTCGGCCAGCACATTCTCCACAATAATACCTCCTAATTCAGGACGATAAAATACATCCATCACCTCATGGATGCAGGTATCCATAGTCTTCACCAGGAAATCTTCATCGAGCAAATGTTCGATTTCCAATGCCAGATTACAGAGAATCATAGGCAGAGCGAAGCCCTTCAAATCACGTGTACCGGGATGGAGTTTGTTCCATTTACCCTTCGGATTGTCCACCTTCGATAGAATGATGTCGAAAGTCTTCTTGGCAATATCAGCATATTCCTGCTTGCCAGTAGCTAAACTTAACTGCCCGAAAGCCATCGTAGCAAACGTATAAGAGAAAATATTATAGGGCTCCACCAAAGGATGTCCTTCACGGTCGAGCGAGAAATACCAGTTGTAGTTACCGTCATGGCCATACTTTTTCAAGAACTCACCACCCTGAATGGCACAGTCGAGCCACTCCTGTCGTTTCTCTACCTTATTGTAGAGCATGGAAAACATCCAGACTTCACGGCCCTGCAACCAGATAAACTTATCCGTATCGAACACTTCACCATTGCGCTTCAGGCAAGTGAAATAGCCGCCAAACTCCTTATCCTGAGAATGCTGCAACCAGAAAGGAAGTACATTCTCCATAAGCTCTGTTTTGTACTGTTCTGCTAACTTTTTGAAATCCATAAATATATAATTTATTAGGTCGATAACTTTTTTATCCAATAATGTTCCCAAGCAAACAACAGGATTTTCATTCCAGTTTCAATGATTGAGGCCAACCAGAAACAGCCATGATAAATAAAGATGAGCAATGACCTATTGAAAAAATACTTATTAAATATTATTTGATTTTGAAATTTCTATTCCTTCAGATGAGGTTTGAAACAAAGATGGCGCTACTACCAACGAAACACCCTCCAATACAGATTCCTTTAAGAAATCTTTCCGACCCTTTGTTCTCATATCCTTCATAACTTTATCAGTAACTTTATTATGTGTGTAACACAAATATAGATACATTTATTAAAAGAACAAAAATTTAATAATAATAATTATTATATATCTAAATAAATCTATTTTTAGTTTATTATATAAATCTCCAAATTAGCCATTATCCACTTTCTAAAGGATATATTTAATCCATAAAATCAATCATAATCTATTATATATTCGGATATTTACAACACATAAAGCATAAATAACAATAAAACGTAAACAGAATACTATAAATTCACTAAAGAAAATCAATAATAAAATCAAGAATGTAGCGATGAAGAAAAGAATCAATTACACATTATTATATATAATGGTAATTTTTATTCTGTTTGCCAATTGATAAAGTAGGCACAATCGGTTCAGCATCTCAAATAGATTGCTGAATAAAGAAAAAGAATTATAGGGCCCTTTTTATCATAAAAATCTGTAAGATTAAGATTAGAGGACTTATAGCTTTTGTAAAGAAATTTACAAAATAATTACTAATTTTCAGTGACTATACCCATTATATTGTAAATATTTTATCAACTTCATTACCATAAAAAAGAAAACCCCGGTGCAGTGATGTACCGGGGTTAATGAAATTTAGATGTATAGAATATTCGAGTTATCAATTATACCAGTTTTCCAAAGACACATTTATGTAATTCAATGTTTCGTCCCAGACATCTGTGTCCAAGTAATCTTCCCAAACACTCTATCATTATGAATAACTTACTGAATGAAATTATTAATCTGATTAGCCGGATTCAAAGGCAGCTGATCGGATAAAACCAAGTTCTTGACCATGTGCAAGGTTCCCTGCTTGTATTTCTGGAAATGTTTCGATGCGATGTGCGACTGATAAGCAGCCTGACTGGCATAAGTTTCCAGAATCGTTATCCTACAGGGATTTTCCTTTTCGGCAACTGCATACATGGTCAGTACTCCCGGTTCGGTCCGCAAAGAAACCTCTCCCACTTCAGTAGCATACTTCATGTAGTCTTCCAGATATTCCGGATAGACTTCTATCTTAGACAACCGTACGATTCCATCGGAAGCCATCGGCAGTTTGGCACACATACCTGTTTTTTCATCTAAATTCAGGCATTTACCAATAACCTCTCCTGTAGCCAGATAAGAGTAAGTCGGGAACTCAAACAATACGGGCTTCAGCCGGGTGTAATCCAGTTTACCGTCAGCCCCCAAAACCTCCGGACTGGCATATGTATTGACTACCGAGCAGATAAAGTTGTCGAAGCCATCAGTTTCATAAATATCCTCCACATCACATTCCATTGTCAAAGGAGATTCATCGATCACCGGAGTACCGTTCTCCCCGAAATGGAAAGCAAACACTTTCGACTTGTCGACAGAGGCTCCGCTGACGCTCCCTACATAATCGGCCTTAGGCAGCATATTCCGGCTCACTAAATTGATAGAAAGTTTCTTCGACTTCTTGATTCCTCGATTCGTATAATGCTGCTTACTCATGCTTACCAGTATACGGTCATGCCCTATGATTCCCGTATGTCCGACGACCAGCCAGTTTACTTTTCCTCCTACCTCGGCACCAATCACCGTCATCGGCTTCGGATAAAGTGCCAGCAGACTTCCAAGATTCTTCTTTTCCATACCTACTTCATTTTGTTGTTTCACCTGTTTTCTTTCATTCGTAGTACACGAACACAAAAGGACCGACAGCAGTCCCAGTATCAATAATATCTGTTTCATCTCTTTCTTATTTATCAATCTGACTTTCCGTAAATGGATCGGCACGATGTCCCATCAGATCTATTTTAGCATAGTCGCGGTCGAACTCTTCTATCTCCCATGCAGAAAGACGAACTCTTCCCGCCCCAAGAAAATCGTCCAAATGATCGGGATTGGTTGTTCCCGGAATGGGAGCAATCCAAGACTTGCGCGAAAGCATCCATACAAGCGCGAACTGCGCGGGGGTAATACCTTTACGTTCTGCCCATCGTTGCACCAGATATACCAAAGGCATGTTGTGTTTCAATGCTTCCGGCTGGAATTGCGGCAGGTTCCAGCGTCGGTCGTTTCGGGAAAAGGTACTGTCTTCGTGAATGGCTCCGGTAAGAAAGGCACGTCCCAACGGACAATAAGGCACAAAGCCTATACCCAATTCTTCGAGCGTCGGGAAGATTTTTGTTTCCGGTTCGCGCCACCAGATAGCATACTCGCTCTGTACCGCCGAAAGCGGACAAACAGCATGGGCACGCCGGATGGAACGGGCACTTGCCTCGGACATACCCCAATGCAAGACTTTTCCCTCTTGCATCAACTCTTTTACCACTTCGGCAACTTCTTCTACAGGTACATTCGGATCAACGCGATGCTGATACAAGAGGTCGATGTGGTCGGTACGAAGGCGCTTCAGCGAGCCTTCCACAGCCCGACGGATATGATCGGGACGACTGTTTAAGGCCGTAGGTTCCCCTTCTTCTACTCCAAAGCCGAACTTTGTTCCTATTTTTATTTTGCTACGAAACGGCTGTACAGCCTCTCCTACCCACTCTTCACTGGTATGAGGACCGTACACTTCTGCTGTATCGAAAAAAGTTACTCCTTTATCGTATGCCCGACGAATCAAAGCAATCATATCTTGTTTTTCGTATTTGCCACCATAATAACCTACCATCGGCAGACAACCCAGTCCGATAGCAGACACTTCCATATTTCCAAGTTTCCGGTATTCCAGATTATCCGATGGATTTCTTTCCTCATGATGCCCATCCGATGAAACGGACTGCGCAAAAGTTTTTGACACTCCCGTCCACATACCAACTGCTGATATTGCTGCCAAAGATGACATTTTCAAAAAATTTCTTCTATCCATAAACTTTCAATTAATTACCATAAGACCCTACATGCCAACATTTTACTACCACAAAAATACTAAGCGATATAAAATCGGACGTAACGATATCCATGAACTTCATACCGTTTTTACTGATTTCACCGCCTTCACACACTATCTTCTATGAGAATAACGTATTTTTGTATATAGCATATTGAAGTAAAATCGTAGGAAGCCATGAGTAAGATTATGAAAATAAAAAACGTAAGCGACTACAGCCGCTACCTCGGACATACCGATCGACATCCGTTGGTCAGTGTCATCAACTACGCTGAAGTATCGCCCATACGGCATAGCCTGAACAGTTATAGTGTATATGGCATTTTCTTTCACGACCAGCAAGACATTGATCTGACATACGGATGTGGTAAATACGATTACAAGAGTGGAACTGTAATTTGTGTCGCTCCCGGACAAATCGGCGGAAAAGAAGATAACGGCGAACGGGTCATGCTGACCGGCTGGGCATTGCTTTTTCATCCTGACTTATTGCGAGGCACTCCTCTTAGTAAAAACATCAAACAATATACATTCTTCGATTACCGTGTTCACGAAGCATTGCACATGACGGAGGAAGAACACGACATATTCGTTTCACTCATGCAGCAAATAAGGAATGAACTGCAAAAGCCACACGACGAACTACAGAATGCTATCCTGATAGCATATATCGAGCTGGTACTAAATTTCTGCCAGCGTTTCTATAACCGGCAGTTCACTACCCGAAAGCTAGAGAACTCCGACATTCTCATGAAGTTCAATAATTTATTGAATGATTATTATGAAAAGAATACACAACTTACACTTGGACTGCCTACCGTCCAGTATTGTGCCGATAAACTATGCATGTCGTCTAATTACTTCGGAGACGTAATCAAGAAAACAACTGGTGACACGGCAAGCAATTACATCCGTCAGCACGTTATTCAACGCGTGAAAAATGAATTAGCTACGGGGGCAAGCATCGTGCAGGTGGCCGACGACCTAGGCTTCAAGTACCCACAACATCTCAGCCGGATGTTCAAACAACAAACGGGGATCACCCCATCGGAATACTGCGAACGCTTGCGCCAAAAATAGATTTTTCAGCTTGTTTTGTTCAAATCACCTAAGTGAATCTATCGCCCCACCTTAGTGAAACGATAGCCTCACTTAGTTGAAACTTTATATTCACCTAGGTGAAAAGATTATATGCTGCCCGCCGAAATCTCTCTCAAGCCGAAAATCCAGCATATAGCAAGCTGGCATTCCGACAGGCAGGCAAGAAAAAGCGAGTTAAGCTTCAGCCAGTCCCGGATGCGTCATGGGGATTCCCAACGCATCTGCTACTCCTTGACCATACTTCTTATCTGCTTTCATGCAGTTCCGGATATGGCGGAGCTTTATCTCTTCCGGGATATCTCCCATCGATCTCGCCGTATTCTCAAACAGAACCTGTTGCTGGGCAGGGCTCATCAGACGGAACAAGTCGCCAGCCTGAGAATAATAGTCGGAATCATCCTCCCGGTATTCCCACTGATAAGCAGCTCCATCCAGTTCCAAAGGCGGTTCCTTATATTCCGTCTGGTTCTGCCATTCACCGTAACTGTTCGGTTCATAGCCTAAAGTAGAGCCATGATTTCCGTCTACACGCATCTGTCCGTCGCGATGATACATGTTCAGGAACGGACAACGGCTACGGTTTACCGGAATCTGATGGTGGTTTACTCCCAAACGGTAGCGCTGGGTGTCACCGTACGAGAAGAGACGTCCCTGAAGCATCCGGTCGGGTGAGAAGCTGATGCCCGGTACCACACTGGCAGGATTGAAGGCCGCCTGCTCTACATCCGCAAAATAATTTTCCGGATTACGGTTCAGTTCCAGTACACCGACTTCAATAAGCGGATATTGTTTCTGCGACCATACTTTTGTCAAATCGAACGGATTGAACGGACAATTTGCCGCCTGTTCTTCCGTCATCAACTGGACAAACATGGTCCAACGTGGAAAATCTCCTCTTTCAATGCTTTCATACAAGTCCCGCTGATGGCTTTCACGGTCTTTCGCAATCACAGCCTCCGCTTCCTGATCTGTCAGGTTCTTGATGCCCTGCTGTGTATGCAGGTGAAATTTTACCCAAGTACGTTTTCCTTCAGCATTGATAAACGAAAATGTATGACTTCCATAGCCGTGCATGTGGCGGTACGAAGCAGGAATACCTCGGTCGCTCATCGTAATTGTCACCTGATGAAGTGCTTCCGGCAATAACGTCCAGAAATCCCAGTTATTACGTGCACTGCGCATATTGGTGCGAGGGTCACGTTTCACGGCATGATTCAAATCCGGAAATTTAAGCGGATCACGCAGGAAGAATACCGGCGTATTATTTCCTACCAAATCCCAGTTACCTTCTTCGGTATAAAACTTAATGGCAAATCCCCGGATATCACGTTCAGCATCAGCCGCACCCCGTTCGCCGGCAACCGTAGAGAAACGGACAAACACCTCGGTTTCCTTTCCTATTTCGGAGAAGATAGCTGCTTTGGTATACGGAGTAATATCGTGGGTCACGGTAAACTTCCCGAAAGCCCCCGATCCCTTAGCGTGCATCCGTCGCTCGGGAATCACTTCACGGTCGAAATGAGCTAGTTTCTCCAAAAACCATACATCCTGTAAAAGCATCGGCCCCCGGCGTCCGGCAGTGGCAACATTCTGATTGTCGGCTACAGGTGCTCCTGCAGCAGTCGTTAATTTTTTATTTTCCATACGACATTATATTTATTAGTTAATGAATAGAATTTATATTGATAAAACGATCTAATACTTTTTTATCTGAATCCGTCAAGAAACCCGTCCGCGACTGGATGAAAGGCACCGTAGATGATCTGGGAATACCTGCAGCACGTTTCATACAAGCATACATGCTGCCAGTCCGAAACTTGTAAGTCGTAAAGAGCAACGTACGTTCCGTCTTTACAATTCCCCGAATTTGTTTAGCAAAATCTTTCCATCGCTTATGCGGATGCTGCCCTACAAGAAACCATCCGCAAGTCCAGCATCCGGAAATCAGGAAGTCGCAATCAGGCAACCGTTCCAGATTTGCATCCGAAATAGAGCTCAGACTAACACTTATTCCCTTCGACCACAAATACATAGCAATCTCACGAGCCAGCCCTGCGGTCTTTCCTTTATGACTATAATATAGAACTACAGCTTTCATTTTATTCCATGTATAAAAGTTATGTTATCAGATTTTTTCCCGGCAAATAACATTCATTTTCCACTCCGGCTTTCTTCTGATCTTTTCTTTACTGATAAAACAAAAAATCAAACCACCCCATACGGAAGTACTGCTTCCCCATCTCTTTTCCTCTTCCCATTGTTTTGCATAAAGATATAGAGATGAAAATTATTTGTATATATTTGCAAAATTCATTTTTCCGATAAGCTTTATAGACAAAAACGATTAACGAATGGAACTAAGACAACTAAAGTATTTCAAAGAAGCCTGCGAGCGACAGAATTTTTCGGAAGCTGCGCGTATGTTGCATATTTCCCAAAGTACGCTTTCACAGCAAATCAAGCAGTTGGAAGACGAACTGGACGTATTGCTCTTCGACCGTATAGGTAAACGTATTGTACCGACTGAAGCCGGACAGGCTTTCCTGCCTTATGCAATACGTGCCATACACGATGCCGAAGACGGAAAACAGATTATCCGTGACTTGAAAGGAATTGAAACTGGAGTACTTCGTATAGGCGTAACGTATAGCATGAGCCCGCTCCTGATTGCAACGCTGGAACTTTTCAACCAGGCTTATCCTAAAATAAAGGTGGAAGTAACCTTCTCAACATCCGAAAAGCTGTTGAAACGGCTGGATGGCAGCGGACCGGATTTCGTACTATCTTTCAAGCCCGAAGACATAAAAGAAGAATTCGATACAATTCCACTTTTTTCTTCCCGCCTTCATTTTATTGTCCATCAGTCCCACCCGCTGGCGGGCCTGTCCTCCATTACGTTAAAACGCTTGTCGGAAACTCCTCTGATACTGCCTGAATGCGGATTTGCCACAAGAAAGAAAATTGAAGAATTATGTCAGACTCATCATCTGAAATTAAATATCGGTGTAGAAATGGACGATGTGCATACTATTATCCATTCATTGAAAAACGGCCAGTGGGCTACGATTCTCACACAGGCCGCTGTCCGTGGAGAGGAAGATCTGGTACAAATTCCCATTCTTTGTAATGAGCACTTAACTTCCCGAGGCTATCTATTCTGGCCACAAGGAAGTTATCGGAAAAAGTCTGCATTAGCTTTTGCCGATTTTCTATTGAAAATAACAGGGAGCAGGTAACAATCCAATAATACAACGTAAAAGTTTTATATTCTAACAAATCGGCATATCACGATTCCCCAATAAAACAAAAATCCCGACAAAGTCAAGGAAGATATAACCACCTCAACTTGTCGGGAAATATAAGTATATTCCTAAATTACTATCTTAGCGTAAACGTTCGTACGCCTTTACCAACATTTCATCTTTTCCGATAGCACGGATAGCAAGCCAATTCAATATGATTGAAATCAAAGGAAGGCAAAGAGTCCATGCCGGGGTAAAACTTCCGCAATCTTTCAATGTTCCCCAGACGAATGTTGCCAAAGTAACATAATAACCAATCAGCACAATGCTACTGAAAAGAGTCAGACGAATTTGCAACATACGTTTTTTATAAAGGAAAATCGTAACAAGTGCAACGATTGCCACTACCATAAGAATAGCAAACAAAGCCCAAGGCGCATAGTTCACACTCCCATCCGGTGCCATCACCGCAAGATTTGTCATGTCAGAAACACTAGTCTCTGTATAAAAATAACCGACAGGGAAAGACATCATTACCACCATAAGAATGGCGACGATAAGTAAATAAACTGTCTGAATACGTTGTATCATAATAAATTATATTTTAAGGTAAAGAATAAACAAAAAAAAGAACACAGAAGCGCATTATCACAGATATGAAAATATTCTCTTAAAGCGAAATGCGTTTCTGTGTTCAACCAATATAGCCTTATTGTAGTTTTTCTTTTTCCTTAGCAGGATTTCTGTAATACACCTTACCTTCTATGTATTCCTGAGTGGCAATCAAAGTAGGTTTCGGCAATTTTTCATAATAACGCGAAATTTCAATCTGCTCTCTGTTTTCGAATACTTCTTCCAGATTATCGTTATAAGAAGCAAATTCTTGTAATTTCTTTGACAAGTCATTCTTCATTTCTACCGCAATCTGATTGGCACGTTTACCGATGATTGCAACTGTTTCATAGATATTACCAGTATCTTCACACAGTTCCATCAGGTCACGGGTTACGGTATTGGTAGGAGCATTTGTCTTTTTGTAATCCATAATTCTTTATTTAATTATAAACCTTGATTAATTCTCGTCTTTCACAAACTTACTTGCATCCTTAAATATCTGTTCCACCTCGTTTTTGTATTTACTTTCGGGGAATTCATTTATAAATGCATAATATTCATCAATAGTTTCACGCATACGGTCTTCCTTCTTCTCCGGCACACTTTCTTTTGCCATATCGTACTTCGCACGTAAAATCAGGATAGAAAGATCTTCACGTTTCTTGGTGTAAGGATACTCACGCAGGATATTCTGTGCAGTAACCACAGCAGCCAGGTAGTTATTACCCGTACTACTATATACAGTATTACCGGTATACGAACCCAGGTCGTAATACAATTTGGCTGACAGGTATTCCTTTTCAACTAATTTATCCTGTAGCTCAAAAATCATATTCTGTGCAATTTCCTTACGCTCGCTCTGGGGAAAATACTCCATAAACATTTGTAATTCCTCAATAGCCTTATAAGTACTGCTCTGGTCCAGACGCGGTTCCGGAGTATCCAGATACAAAGCCTTTCCACTATAGAAGCGGGCCAGTTCTGTATAGACACCACGGGGACAAGTCGTATAGTATGTATTAAAATAATGAGAAGCAGTAATATAATCACCCTGATTATAATAAGTCATTGCCAGCATATACGCAGACTCTTCCGCATTGCTCGTTCCCTTCATGATCAAGGCCAGATCTTCGAGAAGAGTAGCAGCTTTACTGTTTTGTCCCTTGGCAAAATAACTTTTTGCAGCTTCATATTTATATTCGTTGTCCGTGCATTTCAGCACTTTATTGTACTCTCCGCATGAAGATAATACTCCAGCAGAAAGGATGGCCATAACGATGTACTTTTTCATGTTTATCAATATAGATGCGCAAAATTACGCTTTTCCGACGAATAATGCAATAACTCAATGTTTTTTAATACAAAATTCACACTCCTGCACCATCAGACGAAAATAATGTGTATTTTTACACTTCATTAAAATACTTGTATAATGAATTTTGAACTTGTATCAGACTATCAGCCTACAGGCGACCAGCCGGAAGCTATCGCACAATTGACGGAGGGTGTCAAAGCGGGAGTACCGGCACAGACACTATTGGGGGTAACAGGCTCCGGCAAGACATTTACAATAGCCAATGTGGTGAAGAACATCAACAAGCCGACTTTGATATTAAGCCATAACAAGACATTGGCCGCACAATTATACGGGGAATTCAAGAGCTTCTTTCCACACAATGCCGTAGAATATTATGTATCATATTACGACTACTACCAGCCGGAAGCATATTTGCCTTCTACGGATACTTATATAGAAAAGGACCTTGCCATCAATGAGGAAATAGACAAGTTACGACTGGCTGCTACATCGGCCTTGCTTTCCGGACGAAACGATGTCATCGTCGTGTCATCCGTATCGTGTATCTACGGTATGGGAAATCCTGCCGATTTTTATAATAACGTTATAGACATCAAAAAAGGAAAGCTGCTGGACCGAAATGTTTTTCTGCGCCGACTGGTAGATAGCTTGTATGTACGCAATGATATAGAGTTGAACCGAGGCAATTTCCGTGTTAAAGGAGATACCGTCGATATCTATCTTGCCTATACTGATAACCTGCTGCGTGTCATGTTCTGGGATGACGAAATTGATGCCATCGAAGAGATAGACCCGGTTTCAGGACATCGTATAGGAAGTTTCGACGAATATAAAATATATCCCGCCAATCTGTTCATGACTACGAAGGAAAGCACTTTGAGGGCCATCCATCAGATAGAAGACGATCTGACCAAACAAGTTGCCTTTTTTGAGGAACAAGGTAAACCTTATGAAGCTAAACGACTATACGAACGCGTGACCTATGATATGGAAATGCTTCGGGAGCTGGGACATTGTTCCGGCATCGAAAACTATTCGCGTTACTTCGATGGACGGGAGCCGGGGAGCCGTCCTTACTGTCTGCTGGACTTCTTTCCCAAAGATTTTCTGATTGTCATTGACGAAAGTCACGTAAGTGTTCCCCAGATACGTGCCATGTATGGTGGTGACCGTGCCCGTAAAGAGAATCTGGTGGAATACGGATTCCGCTTGCCTGCCGCCATGGATAACCGTCCTTTGAAGTTCGAAGAATTTCAGGAACTGGCTAAGCAAGTGATTTATGTAAGCGCTACTCCGGCAGACTACGAACTGATACAAAGCGAAGGGGTTGTTGTTGAACAAGTCATCCGCCCGACTGGACTGCTGGATCCGGTCATTGAAGTACGTCCCAGCATGAATCAGGTAGACGATTTAATGGAAGAAATCCAGCAACGCATCGAACGTGAAGAGCGTGTTCTTGTCACCACGCTGACCAAACGCATGGCAGAAGAATTAACTGATTACCTGCTTCGCCACAACATACGCTGCACATATATCCACAGTGAAGTAGAAACATTGGAACGAGTACGTATCATGGAAGATCTGCGACAAGGCGTTTATGATGTACTCATTGGAGTCAACTTGTTGCGTGAGGGACTGGATTTGCCAGAAGTTTCACTGGTCGCCATTCTTGATGCCGATAAAGAAGGCTTTCTCCGCTCCCATCGTTCACTTACACAGACAGCCGGACGTGCTGCCCGCAACGTAAACGGGAAAGTCATCATGTATGCCGACAAGATAACAGACAGCATGAAGCAGACCATCGATGAAACAAACCGCCGACGGGAAAAGCAGCTGGCCTACAACGAAGCTCATGGCATTACTCCCCAACAAATTAAGAAAGCCAGAAACAATGTATTACTGGATAGTACAGGAGATTCCAATGCAGCAAACAAACAACCCAAGGCCTATACAGACAACCCGGAACAAATGCACGCAGCAGCCGATCCAATTGTGCAATATATGTCTAAAGAGCAATTACAAAAAAGCATGGAACGTACACGCAAGCTCATGCAGGAAGCGGCCAAGAAACTCAACTTTATCGAAGCTGCCCAATACAGAGATGAACTGCTCCGGCTTGAAGATCTATTAAAAAACAAATCTTGAGTCCGATGTTAATTGTTACACTTTCCTGCTTCTTTGTCTGTTCGTTTTGTAAAAAAACAAATCTTGAATTTGATGTTTAGAACATGAAATAGATTCTGAAGAAAGAATAAGATTAAAATTTCGTAAGTATTCGAAGCAAACAAGAGCTGTACCATATAAACCGATAGGTACAGCTCCTGTTTGCTAAAAGACAAAAACAAATCACCCCGGACAAGGCAGATGCTTCATAAAAGCACTTGCTCTCATCCGGGGTGATTTCTATATACCGCTATGTATTATTATTTCTGAATATCAATACCTTTGTTGCGTAATGTCATTGCCATCAGACGCAGATAATCGCTGTACCGCTTCTCAGTCAATGTATTTTTCATCAGCTTCAAATTACCGTAAACAGCATTACGAACTTTCTGATCACTGTTTTTCTTTGAGCTGTTGGCAACTTTCATCTGTTCCTGGAAATAGTCACAAATGTTAGCTACTTCTTCATGCTGCTGAGAAGAAAGTCTCAGATACTGTGTCAATTTTGCTTTGTTAATAGCTCCATCCCATTTTTCAGTAACCTTAATTGTATCATTTGCACCGTTAGCAAATACAGAAACTGAAAACGTCAATGCCGCTACTAATGTAAATCCTAATTTTCTCATAATACCTAATTTTAATGTTACCTAAAAACTTGTTACCTTAAATTACTTATACTTATTAAACCTAGTCTAGCTTGAGCTCAATCTTTTTACCGCAACAAAGGTAAAAAATATATTCTACAACATACAAATGAATCCCCTAAAAAATGCATTACACATATCATTTATTGATATAAATCAAACAAACAATATCAGAACAAGCTTTGATGTAACTCTTTTGTAACACCAAGCCACCATTTCAATCAAATCGTTGACTTTTTGAAATACAATATACAACAATATTATATGTATATGGTTTCATCCCAAAGATTATGGCTAACTCACAACGATATTTCCCCAAAAGAAACATCCTTATTTTGGCTGCGTAAAAAAATATCCTACTTTTGCATATAATAACCTCAAAGTAGTTAAGATGAAGAAACATGTTATTTTATTGATGATGGCAGTTACTCTATTTGGATTGTCATCGTGTATGAGTATTTTCTCCAGTTCACAACAGCCCATAACCATTACAGGAGAAAATGGAATCAAACTGTATGATGCAACAAATAATGTAAAACTTGCAGAAATCAAAGAAGGAGAATCTACCACAATCAGATTAAAGAAGAAACTTTCCGATAAAACTATTATAGCCAAGAAAGAAGGTTATAAAAACACTCCTTTTGTCATAGAATCGGCATTCAATGCAAAATCTTTGTGGAATATATTATTCTGGCCGGGTTTCCTGATTGATTTAGGCACAGGAAAAATCAACAAGTATGATCCGGTTATATATAATGTAGAAATGGAGAAAGAATAGACAAAACAAATCAAAACAAGTAGAAATAGACAAATAATTAAAAAAGCCTTTGACTTACATCAAAGGCTTTTTTATTATTCAATAACTTGTCAGATTATCCACCGAAGTTATCGTACATGATAGAAGAGCTTTCTACGCCCAGGCTATCCAGCATGTTAACCACAGCTTTTGACATCGGACCAGGACCACACATGTAGTATTCGATGTCTTCTGGAGCTTCGTGATCTTTCAGGTAAGTATTGTACATAACCTGATGAACGAATCCCGGAGTATACTTCACGCCCGCTGCATCGGCTGCCGGATCCGGACGGTCGAGTGCCAGATGGAAGTGGAAGTTCGGGAAATCTTTTTCCAACTGCAGGAAGTCTTGCAGATAGAATACTTCATTCAATGCACGAGCACCGTAGAAGTAATGAAGTTCACGATCTCTTGTATTCAATGTACGAGTCATATGCATAATCTGTGCACGCAGCGGAGCCATACCGGCACCACCACCTACCCAGATCATTTCCTTCTTAGAGTTGAAGATCGGGTGGAAGTCACCGTAAGGACCACTCATCAATACCTTATCACCCGGTTTCAGGGTAAAGATATAAGAAGAAGCGATACCCGGCATTACATCCATAAATCCGCTACGGTCTGGTTTGAACGGCGGAGTAGCAATACGAACGGTCAACATGAACACATCACCTTCGGCCGGATAGTTGGCCATAGAGTAAGCACGGATTGTTTCTTCCTCGTTTTTACATTTCAGCTTAAACAAACCGAATTTTTCCCATGCAGGCAAGTATTCCTTACCGATAAGGTCTTTATCGATATCCTTGTCGTAATCCATTTCGTATTTAGGAATCTTAATCTGAGCATAAGAACCCGGAATAAAGTCCATGTGAGCACCCTTAGGCAACTGTACTTTGAATTCCTTGATAAAGGTAGCCACGTTCTTGTTAGAGATAACAGTACATTCGTATTCTTTTACGCCCATTACAGATTCAGGCACCTTGATAGACAAGTCACCTTTCACCTTCACCTGACAGCCCAGACGCCAGTGGTCTTTCTGCTGTTTGCGGCTGAAGTGACTCACTTCAGAAGGCAGGATTTCGCCTCCACCTTCTATTACCTGACATTTACACTGTCCGCAAGAACCCTTACCACCACAAGCTGACGGCAAGAATACTCCGTTTACGGCCAATGTGTTCAGCAATGTAGAGCCAGACTCTACTTCCATTTCTTTATCGCCGTTGATAGTCAATTTCACATTGCCGGAAGCAACAAGAAAATTCTTTGCGACCAGCAGGATGACTACCAGCACCAGAATAGTCACCAGGAATACTCCAATGCTTGCTAAAATAAAACTCATATCCATTGTCTATTCCTTTCCTATTAGATGTTCAAACCAGAGAAACACATAAATGCCATTGCCATCAGACCTACAGTGATGAATGTGATACCCAGACCTTTCAACGGAGCAGGTACGTCAGAGTAAGCCATTTTTTCACGGATAGCAGCCAGACCTACGATAGCCAGCAACCAGCCCAGACCTGAACCCAATGCATAAGAGATTGAATCCCATACATCGCCGATGAACTTAGAGTCTGACGGAGTCAGGTTAATACGCTGCTGCATGAACAATGAAGCACCCATGATAGCACAGTTTACAGCGATCAACGGCAAGAAAATACCCAGTGAAGCATACAGTGAAGGGCTGAAACGTTCTACGATCATTTCAACCAGCTGTACGATAGCGGCAATTACGGCAATAAAGAGGATAAAGCTCAAGAAGCTCAAATCGATACCCAGAATACCGTCGGCAGCCAGCACCTTAGTCTGGAGCAAGTAGTTTACCGGCAGTGTAACCACCAGCACGAAGGTAACGGCAATACCCAGTCCCAGTGCGGTCTTCACATTCTTCGAAACAGCCAAATATGAACACATACCCAGGAAGAATGCGAAAATCATATTGTCCACAAAGATAGAGCGGACTAATAAACTTATAAAATGTTCCATAATCTTGTTTTAATTGAGAACCTTCACGAAACGAAAAGTATCTTTTCGACGGGAAAAGTTCTGCATTGAATAACTATTATTCTTTATCTTGCAATTCTTTGTGTTTAGCACGCTGATACCAAATAATACATGCTACGATGATCAATGCCATAGGAGGCATCAGCATCAAGCCGTTGTTTACATAGCCAGCGCTCTTTATTGCATCATAGTTCAGGATGTTGAAACCAAGCAATGTACCAGAACCCAGCAACTCACGGATAAATGCAACCATTACCAGAATCTTTGCATATCCCAGACCGTTTCCGATACCATCCAAACAAGATTCCCACGGACCATTAGCCATAGCAAATGCTTCCAGACGTCCCATCAGGATACAGTTGGTAATGATCAAACCAACGTATACAGACAACTGTACACTTACATCGTAAGCAAAAGCTTTCAACAATTCACTTACGATAGTTACCAGAGCAGCAACTACAACCAGCTGTACGATAATACGGATACGGTTAGGAATTGTCTTACGGATCAACGAAATCACAACATTGGAGAAAGCAGTAATAATGGTAACAGAAAGTCCCATTACGATAGCAGGCTCCAACTTAGAAGTAACTGCCAGTGCAGAACAGATACCCAATACCTGTACGGTCACCGGGTTATTCAAACCCAACGGAGTAGAAAATACTTCTCTATTTTTAGCTGAAAATAAACTTCCCATATTATTATCTCCTCCTCATTATTCGTTAGTAGTTAAAAACTTGGTGTATTGTCCCATACAGTCTTTCAGCATCTTGTCTACAGCAAGAGAAGTAATAGTACCACCTGAAATACCATCTACCTGATATTCCGGTTTTTCAACCTTACCATTCTTTACAACACCCAGACCGATGGCGCCATTCTCCAACACATTCTTATCTTTAAATTCGTTCTGGAAGTGTTCTGTAGCGATTTCAGCTCCCAGACCCGGAGTTTCAGATGCATGAGAGAAATAAGTTCCATAAACGGTATTCTTATCTTCATTCAGTGCAACATATCCCCAGATAGCTCCCCAAAGTCCGGCTCCGTAAACAGGAATGACATATTTAGTCTGACCGTCTATTTCGCAAACGAACAGGTGAGCACGACCGTTTTCCTTATATTCTTTTTCGTATGCAGTAACAAAAGCACCTTCATACGGAGTAAGTGTTCCGTCTTCGGCAACAACCATATCAGACTTCACAACTTTGGCAAATTCAGCTTCCGCATCCTGTACATCTTTGATGCCCAGTGAAGAAAGAATCTGCTTCTTTGTATCAAGCTCTACATTCTTTCCCTGAATATCGCGCAGAGAAGAATTGACGAAAGCCAGCAAGAATGCTACGATAACAACCATTACCGAAGCATAAATGATAGTATAAGAGTTACTATTAGTATTCATTGTATATTCGGTTTTTATTTGTTAGACATAGCACGTTTCGCACGACGAGAAATATTGTTCTGAACTACAACGTAGTCAATCAGCGGTGCAAAGATATTCATCAGCAGGATAGCCAGCATCATACCTTCAGGATAACCCGGATTCAATACACGGATAATGATTGCCATGGCACCAATCAGGAAGCCATATACAAACTTACCGTTTTCTGTACGTGAAGAAGTAACCGGGTCGGTTGCCATAAACACAGCACCAAAGCAGAAGCCACCCAGGCACAAGTGTTCGTACCACGGCATGTGAGCCACGCCGGTATCAGGACCGATTGTATTGAAGATCAATCCCATTACAGCTCCACCAACAAATACAGACAACATTGTCTTCCAGCTTGCTACGCCACTCCACAACAAGATAACGGCACCGATTGCGATAGCGATTACACTGGTTTCACCGATAGAACCCGGAATCAGACCAGTAACCATGTCCCATGAGAAAGCAGGACATTCAGCAACCTTGGCAACACCCAGCGGAGTTGCAGCAGTCAGACCATCTACAGTCTTGCCCAAACCGCAGATACTGTCACCTGATACCCATACAGCATCACCTGACATTTTGGTAGGATAAGCGAAGAACAAGAATGCACGAGTAATCAAGGCAGGGTTAAAGATATTCATACCTGTACCACCGAATACTTCCTTAGCGAAGATTACAGAGAATGCTGTTGCAACAGCAAGCATCCACAACGGACAGTCTACAGGCACAATCATCGGAATCAACATACCAGAAACCAGGAAACCTTCCTGAATTTCTTCCTTCTTCCACTGTGCTACAACGAATTCAATTCCCAGACCTACTACATAAGAAACAATGATTTTCGGCAGAACAGCCAGGAAACCGTAAGCAAACATTTCGATAAAGCTACCGCTGATGCCTGCATGAACATAATGCTGATAACCGACGTTGTACATACCGAACAACAGTGCCGGTATCAATGCGATAACCACGAGTGACATGATACGTTTGCTATCAATCGCATCGTGGATGTGCGTACCTGTCTTCGAAGTAGTACTCGGAACAAACAAGAATGTTTCGAAACCATCGAACACAGAACGAAAAGCATGATATTTGCCGCCCTCTTCAAAGTTTGGCTTTATCTTATCTAGATAATTTCTTAGCGCTTTCATTTATATTCTATTAATCTTTTAGTTAGTATTAGCACATTTCACGACGGAGCATATCCAGTCCTTCGCGAACGATACGCTGCAGTTCCATCTTAGAAGAGCAAACGAACTCACACAGAGCGAAGTCTTCAGGAGCAACTTCGTAGATACCCAGCTGTTCCATGCGGTCAATATCTCCGGCTATGATTGCCTTAATCAAATATTCGGGCATGATATCCATCGGCAATACCTTATCATACTCGTTTGACATAATCATGTGACGTTCGCCACCCTTTACACGAGCATCGAGTGTATATTCTTTCTTGCCCATCAGCCAGCTGAAGTAAGAATGGCTGGTGCTGAACTGATCAAGACGAGGCATGATCCATCCCAGCATTTCGTGTACGTCGCTACCTTCAGGAATGACTGTTACCTGGCTATGGAATGCGCCCAGGAATCCGTTGGCAGAAATCTGCTTACCTGTCAGGACATTGCCGCTGATATAACGCAGTTCCTTACCGGTTGTTACATTGCCTGCAAACACATTTGTCAAACATGCACCTACTTTCAGCTTGCAATAAGCAGCCTTCTTCACTTCAGAGCCTGTTACAGCTACCGTACGAGTCATATCCACGTGTCCGGTATTCAACAGACGACCGATAAAGATTACAGCCTGCGGATCGATAGTCCATACGGTTTCACCTTTATTTACAGGAGCGATGTGGTTGATTTGCACACCTACGTTGCCTGCAGGATGAGGTCCGTCGAACACTGTCACAGTCACGTTCTTAGCCTGTGTCAGAGCCGCTGCACTTTGTTTCACACTAATACTCAGGTAAGTCTTGGCAATTTTTGCCAAAGCATCGAGTCCTGTCTGGAAATTTGCTTCTTCACCTTTCAGGGCAAATTCAAAATCAGGAGCAAGCGGATTGCTGTCGAATGCTGACACGAAGATTGCTCTCGGAGCAACTGTCGGATCGGCAACAACATCATACGGACGCTGCTTGATGAAAGCGAACATACCGCTTTCAAGCAACAATTCCTTTACCGCAGCTGCATCCATCTTGGCAACATCTTTCTTGCCAAAGTCCTGCAAGTCCTGTTCTGCGGCAGCTTCCACCGTAATACTCATTACTTTACGGCGAGCTCCACGCTCCACACTGGTTACTACGCCACTTACGGGCGAAACAAATTTCACTTCAGGATGATTCTTGTCAATAAACAAGGGTCCTCCGGCCATAACATATTCCTGTTCTTTCACCACTACCTTAGGAGTCACGCCTGTAAAATCATCGGGAATCAATGCATAGAATCCCGGTTCCTTTACAGCCACCACTTCGGCAGCCGCCTTGCCTTTCAGGTTAATGTCAAGACCTTTACGCAATTTTATTAAATTAGCCATATTGGGTTATAAAAAATGGTTTTATAAATTTGACTGCAAAATTAAATAAAAAAGAATGGAAATAAACAATTCCAGACGAGGAATTACGGAAAAAATTCCTTATATAATGGTGTACAAGTTACAAAAACAAGCGAAATGTCTTTATTTTGTAATATGCAGAAAGCAATTTCAATCATTTTAAATTCTGTCAAATCCGGTCGATCCGGCCCTTTCCGGCACTCGTTTTACAGAAAAAAGCGTCCCCGTCCTACCAAACAAAGTTTAACATTGGCAAACATCTTTTATCTATTTAATTAAAGTCTGCCAACATCCCCGCAGGAAATCTTGAAGCAGAAAGAGAGAAGTCCTTACAAACTCTTCGCAATTTCCTGAAGGGGAAAAATTTTCCAAAGCAGACTACCATGAAAATTTGTACAAAAACTAAAATCTTTTGTACAAATTTTCAGAAAACATCAGCACAAGTTTATTCGAAGAAGCAGGGCTTTCATCGAAGAAAAAAGCCCGATTTTTCCGGCATCCCGTTTCCGGTGAAGGGCGTGAAGGGCAAAAAAAGGCACAAAAAGTTTTTAATATCCGGGATTTTGCTCCAGCAACCCGTTCATGACAATGACCTTTTCCGGAATGGGAAACACAGTGGTATAACCGTCCGCCTCACCGGGAAGCTGGGGACGGAAACTATACGGACGGGTAAACTGACGGAAACGAATCAAATCCTGACGTCGCCAGCCTTCCCAAGCAAGCTCCATCTGTCTCTCGGCCAGCAGGTTTTCGAGGGTCGCCTCACGGTAAGGAGCTCCTACCCTGCCACGTACCTCATTCAGCTCGGCAGTTCCATCTTCACCGTTCCGTACTTTGGCTTCACTCATCATCAGCAGTACATCGGCATAACGGAACAGAACAATATCATTATCCATCAGCTTGCCGTCTTTCAAGGCCGTATTGTCAACCTCGTATTTCTTCATACGGGCACCTGCCGTCTGCTCATACTCCGTGTTCGATACGTCGAGCGCCACTTTATCCGGATGGTAAATCAAAGGCTCACCGTTATCGAGCAATACCGGATTGCCTTGCAAATCGTACACCTCATCCGCAAAATAGCAGTAATCGAAACGGGGATCTACTGCATCTGTTCCATAACCATACGTCTGTAAAACCTCCAGTGTCGCACTCGACCCATTCTCACCTCCCAGACCATAGGCTTTGGCATGATTGTAATGACGGGAACGGAAAGGATACTGCATCTGATTGGTGTACAAAGTCTTATTCATGGGGACAACAAAAATATTCTCTTGAGAAGATTCATTAAAAATGGCGAAATTGGAAGTATAATCGTTTTCCAGCCGATACCCCATCCGCGCAAGCTCCGTACAATAGTACTGTGTAGTCTGCCATGCATTAAGTCGTTTGCCATCGACCGTGAAATAAATAGTACTGCCATTAGGATAAACGCCGTCGGTCCAGTCGGCATCCATATAAACTTCTGTGTTCAGTGCCAGCTTAGCCAGCAGGAAGTATGCCACAGCCCGTGTCACCCTTCCATAATACGTACCCGGAGTATTACTTCTTTCTTCGCTTAAAAAGGGAGCAGCCTCCTGCAATTCCTTCACAATGAAGGTAAATATCTCATCCCGTCCTGCCTGCATCATCGTTTTATCGCCAGCATTGGAAGAGATTATCAGAGGTACCCTCCCAAACAAGTCCATGGTATAATAATAAAACATGGCACGGAGAGCACGCACTTCGGCCTTGTACGCTGGAAGTTCCTTATCGGAATGAGTGGCCGAGAAACGTTCAATCTGTTCCAGTGAATAGTTACACTGCTTGATGGAGCGGAACAGGTATTCCCAGGTATTCAGTATGGCATCGCTGTTTACTCCCCACTGGTGAAGGTAAAGCCCCTGCCAGAATCCGCCGTCGTACCAGTCACCTCCTCGAGTCGGCATGATAGCCTCATCGGTCGTAAAAGTATTTAGGTCGTATATTCCACGTCCAGTTCCCTGCAACCCCTCAGAATCCTTATAACTTCCTATACAATTATAGAGTGAAGCCACACCGTTACGGTAAAGATCCGAGATGGAAGCATAGGCTTCTTCTTCGGACAAGCCGTCGCGGGGATGTTCTTCCAGGAAACTGCCGCATGCCAGATTCAGAGTTACAGAACCTGCCAGCAAATATAGATATAGTTTCTTCATAATAAACAATTTAGAAATTAAGGCTTAAACTGATAGTATAAGTTCTCGACAGCGGATAAGTACGCTTATCGTCTACTCCCAAGGTAGAGTCGACCGTCATGCTGTTGACAAGCGGAGTCAGTCCTGAATAGCCACTGATGGTACCCAGATTGTTGATGGTAAACGCCAGACGCATGTTACGCAAAAACTTTGTACTTTTCAATGGCACATAATATCCTACCGTCAGATAATCGAAGTTGATATAATCACCGTCTTCCAGCCAGTAGTCGGTTGCCGTCTGATCCTTGATCATCCGTGCGGGAGCCTCTGTCATCACGTTATAATCCGGAAGGCTGTTCATATTCATATACGTCAGCGAGGTACCGTTATAAATCTTATGACCGAAAGCTCCGTTCACCTGCAAGGAAACATCAAACTGCTTATAACGGAAACTGATATTCGACCCAAGCAAGGTTTTCGGAACAGCCTGACCGGCAATATAGCGGTCTTCGCCGTCTTCCAGATTCACACCTCCCCCATTCAGATCGGCTATTCCGTAAGTATACCCTCCATTCCCGTCGGGAACCAGTCCGGTACAGTGAGGCAGATAAAATACGCCCAGCGGCTGTCCTACTATCTGATACACGATATTGTTGTATCCTCCATGAAAGCCGGCACCATTCAGCCCCGCAATGACGGTATATTCCGAAGCAGAAACATACTCCCCGTTATACATGCCGCTCAGAGAGAGCAACTTGTTTTTCTGGAAAGTAATATTTGCGTTGATGTTCAATTCCATATCTTTGGTTTTCAGAGGCGTAATACCGACGGATATTTCCGTTCCGCTGTTGCGCATGGAACCGATATTTGCCAGCAACGTATTGTAAGTAAACGGAGGAACACTTACCCGATAGTTATAAAGCATGTCGGTAGTCTTGGAATTATAATAGTTGACCGACAGCAGCAGGCGGTTGCCATACAAGCCGATATCCAGCCCGGCATTGAACGTATGCTTCACCTCCCATTTCAAATCGGGATTGATATTCCGCAGTGTTTCGTACGTCACGACCGGTGAATTTCCTACCGGTGCCACTCCGTTCGGGCGGACAAGGTTCATCGTGGTATACGAATCTATTCCTCCCTGATTGCCGGCAAGTCCGTAACCAACACGCAGCTTCAGGTTATCAATCCACGAGAGTCGCCTCATAAACTTCTCACTGATAATATTCCATGCGGCTGAAACCGACGGGAAAAATCCCCATTTATGATTTGCACCAAATTTGGAAGATGCATCGGTACGGGCGTTCACCGTAAGCACATAACGGTCGGCATAGGTATAGTTTACTCGCCCCAGGAATGAAGCCAGATGCGGTTCCTCATAATACGAGCCGGTTCCATCCCACGGACGCAACGCACCTGCCTGCAAGTTATCGAAGCCCATTTTATCCGAAGAAAAGTTGGTTACCGTAGTATAAAAGCCCGTATAAACACTTTTCTCCAGTTCCGCCAGTGCCAGTACATCGATGAAATGCTTTTTCAACTGCTTCTGATACGTAAACATCGCATTTCCCAGCATCGACTCCGAGCGTCGGTTTCCCCGATACGCCTGTCCGTGCGCCCAGACCGTAGTGGGCAGATACTGGGAGTCTTCGGAATCATTGTAAGTATAGGAGCCGAAAAGAACAAACTTCAGATCTGGAGAAAGATTGAAGTTCAGGCGGGCGTGCGCGCTGAAATAAGAAATATCATCACGGTCGTTCACTTCCATCCATGCCAGTGGATTGGTAATCTGACTGGCCGTCGTTATCTGATCCCATGCATCCGTAGTATAATCCTTATGATTCGGAAACGTAGGATTGAAAGCCGCTGCAGAATAGAACGTCTTCTGCAAGTCGACCAGGTTACGGTTTTTCTTCACCGAACCGAAAAGTCCCAGCTCGCACTGGATAAACTTACCGAATATATCCTGCGACATATTCATGTTTGAGGTAAAAAGTTTCATGCTTTCATTCAGCACTACTCCCTCCCGGTCGAGGTAACCCAAGGACACACGATACCGGGAAGCCTCTCCTCCTCCATAAAAAGCGATGTTGTGATTCTGCTGGATACCCAGCTGTTCGATTTCTTTCTGAAAATCCGTATTGTAACCCTTATCCAGAATTGACAGTCCATGTGCCGCAGTCACATTGCGGTATTCTGCCCCCGAAAGCATATCCAGATGACGATAGGCATGCGCAATACCGAAACTTCCGTTATAATTGATGCGCGTCTTGCCCGAAACACCTTTTTTAGTCGTGATATTGATTACACCCGAAGCTCCTCGGGAACCGTACTGTGCTGTTTCGGAAGCATCTTTCAAGATAGTAAAGCTTTCAATATCCGTAGGGTAAACAGAAGTAAGCATACTTAAATCGCCCAATACACCGTCGACGATTATCAGCGGATCATTGCCACTTGTCAGTGAAGTGGTACCCCGCATCCGCACCGACTCCAGGGCTGCCGTACCGTTACTGCTTTTCATAATCGATAATCCCGGAACTCGTCCCTGAATGGCTTCCAACGGATTGGCAAGCTGTTCCTTGTTCATCTGCTGCTCGGTAATCTGCTCCACCGAGCCGGATATGTTTTTCAGACTTCCCCGTGCGTAGCCTACCGTGATTACACTATCAGGAAGAGAAAGGGCTTCGCTCTGCGCATTTGTTCCCTGACACAACCACGGTGCGAACAAACAGGCGGCCAGATACTTCGTCTTTGTTCTCCGATGCTTCTTCATAAATATTAGATTTAAGGTTAAAGTACGAAGTTAAGCAAAATGAAAGACAAAAACAACATTACAGACAAAAATAAAACGCCCTGAAAGCCTTTCAAACGGTGTCAGCCGTTCAAAAGAATTCAGGACGTTATATCTATAAATTCATCTTATGCGTTATTCTTCCGGTGCAAACATCGGGTCCCATGCAGGCAGACGTACCGGCTTTTGCTTCAAGATATTCAGTACCTTCTCCGGCACATATTTTTTCTCTACCACCAGACGGAACATGTATTCGTTGAACCATTCATCCGTCATAATGAGATGTCCTTTATAACCGGATTCTGCTCCCCAGCTATTTTCGACCATCCATTTTTTCGGCTTGCCGTCTTTATCCAGATCGACAGCCATCAAAGTCATGGCATGGCTGGAACCGCTGGCAAATGTCTGTACACGCTGTTTCTTGTCCATGCCGAATGTGGTTCCCATCAACGATTCATAATCGAAGTTCTTCAGGTCGAGTGTACCCCGCTTGCTGTCAAGGAATTTAGCCACGTCACAAGAAAAGTACATCATCGTACTGTCTTTGATTGAGGCGATTGCCATTTCCTTTATCTCATCGACAGGCAGGTTTACATACGTCCAGTTCTTTCCATCGTATACATGACGGTCAAAATCAATTTCATAACATTTGTAATATTCACGGCTCGGGTCATTCATCAGCATGACATAATTGTTTGTCAAATCATTTCCCAGAAATTCCTGATAGAAAGACAGCGGAGTATATTCCTTTGTCACTCCGTTCATGGTCCATGTAAAGTGTTCTACCGGCTCACCCAATGCCAAAGCCAGCATACGATAAATGGTAGAAAGCATTTCTGTTTTCTTTTGTTCCAGCGCCGAGAGCTTTGTGCCTTTGGCAGCCTCATCACGCAACTGCAATCCGAACTCTCTCAGTTTCAGACCAACCAGACGAGCTATCTGCGACGTATTCTCGCTGCTATAGGTTTCGGGCATGACCGAAGCCGGTACTACGCCATATTTTCCTATGATGTCGGAAATACCAGTAAACTGTCCACCGTCGCTGATGGGATTGCGGAATAACCATTCTACCATTTTATCGTCCATCGGCTTTTCACGCGTATCAATGATGCCCTGTAGGAAAAGATTTGCTTTTTCCAGCTGGTCATAGAAGAAACAGTAATTCTGAGAAAACTCCATTTCATCCAGTCCGTATTTGGCTATCATTTGTGCACGCAGTACGTTCAGACCAGTAAAGAGCCAGCAACGTCCCGACTGCTGCTGGTCGGTAATACCGTGTGAAATCACTTTATTCGAGAAGTTCGTATCGAAGTTTGCCAGATTTTCATGATTTTTCGCCAAAACTGCTATGCTGGTTCCTGCCATGGCATTATAAATAGCCTTGTCGGCAGCGGTATGCTTGTAGCTACTTTTCATCTGACTTAACATGTCTTGTGTAATCCCCCCTTGCTGAGCCTGTGCACCCAGCGCCATTGCCATCAGGCATGTCAATGCTATACTTTTTTTCATAGTCCTTAATGTGTTAGTTTCTGAATGATGCGCCAAAAGTACGAAATAGTCTTTTAAAAATAGTAAAATAAGCAGGCAAAATATAGATTACCTCAAGTGATATTTGTAATTTTGATTAATTTTTGAGCAGTACGCATGAGTAAATTCAGAAAAGTCAAACATATTGTCCGATTTACCATTATTATAGCATTGGTATGCTATTTCGGAATCATCGCCGTTTTGAGTCTTCCTTTCATTCAAAAACGGCTTTCTGTGCTTGCTGCTCAGGAACTCAGCCGCATCATGCAGACTGAGGTAAGCATCGGAAACATAGACCTGGGATTATTGAATCGTATCATCATACAGAATGTATATCTGGAAGACAAGTCGGGACAAGAGTTACTTAAAGTGGCCCGCCTGTCTGCAAAGATAGAACTATCTCCATTATTGCACGGAAGAATTCGTATCAGCAGTATCCAGCTCTTCGGTCTGAATGCTCATTTAAACCGGCAGACTCCCGAAAGTAAACCTAATTTCCAGTTTATTCTCGACGCTTTTGCTTCGAAAGATACGGTAAAGAAAAAATCGAACATCGATTTAAGAATCAATTCTGTGTTAATCCGCCGCGGACAAATCTACTACGACCTTCTATCGGCGGCACAGACACCGGGACGCTTCAATACAAACCACCTGGGCATTCAGAATTTTTCTGCAACCTTGTCGCTGAAGGCACTGACTCCCGATTCTCTGAATGCGCAGATCAAGCGTTTGAGCTTCAACGAGCAGAGCGGGTTCAAGTTGAAAAAACTGGCCTTAAAACTGACAGCCAATCATTATGGTTTGCAAGCCAACAACGTAGAAGTTTCACTGCCTCAAAGCGAACTGGCTATCGATACACTTGCTGTCGCTCACGACAGTGCATCCTCATTCCCAATCTTTAATAACGATACGCAGTATATGGCTCGCATGCATGCCAGCATTGCATTGTCCGATCTGGCTATGTTTGTTCCATCGTTCGCGCACTTCGACGATGATATCAATCTGCGTATTGCACTCGAGGGGAAAGGATATCAGACAAAATGTACCGACATTTATCTTTCGAACGATGACCAGAGCCTCTTACTGAAAGGAGAGGCCATGATAAATCACTGGAATGAGAAAAACAACTTGTTCCTTTTCGGTAACTTGTCGCAATTGGATGCGGATAAAGAAGGCATAAGTTGGCTCATTCAGAACTTGACCGGCAAAGCCAATGCGCCCGATATCTTGCAGCGAATTGGAGATATCAGCTTCAACGGCGATATATCCGGCTATCTGAATCAGCTGACAACTCATGGCACACTTCTGACCGACGTAGGAAATATTCGTGCGAATGTAACTATGCATTCCGACACGATCACTCATTTGCATTCTTACTCAGGTAAGATAATCAGTCCAGAGCTGAATCTAGGCATGTTGCTCAACCAGGAAAAGACATTGGGGAATGCAGCTTTCGACATCGAATTGCAGGGCTTCAAATACAACAACGGGAAAGCAGAATCGTACATTAAGGGTAATATTTCATCCCTGACATACAAACAATATGAATACCGCAACATCATGCTCGACGGTAAGTATACGCCGGGAGGATTCAATGGAAAATTGTCTTTGGATGACAGTAACGGGAATATTGAAATCAACGGACACTTCGCAACCCGACAGGCTGTACCCGACTTTAATTTGAGAGCGGTAGTACGAAACTTCCGCCCCAATGACTTGCATCTGACCGACAAATATAAAGACACGGACATGTCACTGAATCTGACAGCCGATTTCAGCGGACATTCCATCGACGATATGCAGGGTAAAATCAGCATAGACAGTGTCAGTGTCAACGCTCCGGAAGAAGCCCAGTGCTACTATCTCGATAATCTGAGCATCACTGCCGGAAATACGGGCAAGAACAAGGAGAAGCAAATCGAAATCCACTCTCCTTTCCTGAATGGTTCCGTCAAGGGAAACTATTCATATCGTACCCTTCCCGCAAGTATCCTGAAAACATTGCAGCGATATATTCCATCGCTACTGGCACTGAACAAGGAACTGCCGGAAACAAACAATAATTTCCAGTTTCATTTCCAGTTGGATAATACGGAATTATTTTCCAAAGTACTCAATATTCCTATCGAACTGGGTATGCCGGCTACCTTGAACGGTTATTTCGACGACAGCCGTACACGCTTGCAGATACAAGGTTATCTGCCTGAGTTTGTCTATAACGATTCTTATTTCGAATCGGGAACGTTCCTTTGCAGCAATACAGCAGATGAACTGGAATGTCAGGTGCGCATCAACAAACGGATGAAAAAAGGAGGTATGATCAATTTTTCTGTCAACTCCCTCGTAGCAGCAGACAAACTGAAAACAACGATTCACTGGGGAAACAACGTTCCCTCTACTTTCAGCGGTGTAGTAGAAACAATGACCAGTTTCCGGAAGTCGGAAGAGAAAAACAGGTTATCGACTACCATCGATATTCGTCCAAGTAAAATCATCTTGAACGATACAATATGGAAAGTACATCCATCGAAAATTACCATAGACAAAGATCTGATAGAAATCGATGATTTCCTGTTTGAGCATCAAGACCAATATGTACGGGCCAACGGACGTATCGGAAAAGAGCAGACTGATTCATGTCTGGTAGACTTGAGTAACATCAACTTACAATACGTAATGGACATTATCCAGTTCCATGCTGTCAAGTTCAACGGACTAATTACCGGTCGCGTACACTTACACAATGTGCTGGACAAGCCTGTTATGTATACTCGACTCAGCGTCAAAGACTTCTCTCTGAATGATGCGCTGCTGGGGTTGGGAGATATAAAAGGAGAATGGGATAATGAACTGGGAGGTGTCCGGCTACATGCCGACATAAAAGAAAACGAGCATTACTTTACGAACGTAGACGGATATGTTTCTCCGAAAGAGAAAGGGCTCAACCTGAATATTCAGGCAGGAGGTACGAATCTGTCGTTCTTGCAACCATTCGTTGAAAACATCTTCTCGAACATGCAAGGAAGAGTTTTCGGACACGTACGCCTATACGGACCATTCGCAGGGCTGGACCTGGAAGGCAATGCCCAAGCTGATGCCAGCATGAAGGTAAACATCTTGAATACGTCGTTCACGGCTCATGCTGATTCCGTCCGCATTACATCGGGACACTTTAACTTCGATAATGTACGCGTTACAGACCCTGAAGGACATACCGGACTGATCAATGGGTCTCTTAACCATACTAAATTGAAGAATCTGACCTATAATTTCCGCTTCAATACAAACAGGATGTTAGTATATTATACAGAGAAGGAAACTCCTGAATTCCCCTTCTATGGCAAGATATATACTACAGGTGATGTATTACTGCGTGGAGGAAACAATATGCTGACCGTAGACGGAACGTTACGTACCGATCCGGGAACTAAATTCACGTATGTCACGGCAACTGCTGCCGAAGCTATCAACACACAATTCATTACGTTTGTCGACAAGACTCCTCGCCGGCAGCAAGAAAATATCCAGACCGAACTGTATCATCATCTTAATAAAACAGAAGAAGATGAAGAAGATGATACGCCGACTGATACACATATCAACCTTCAGCTAGAAGCTACTCCGGCTGCAACCATGCGCATCGTCATGGACCCGGTGGCCAGAGATAATATCTCGGCAAACGGAACCGGTAATCTTCGTATCAATTATTATAACAAAGGAGATTTCCAGATCTTCGGAAATTATAACATAGAGGAGGGTATCTATAAGATGAGCATGCAGAATGTTATCCATAAAGATTTCGTCCTGCAATCGGGAGGCTCTGTTTCATTCAACGGCAATCCGAGAGAAGCCAACCTGGATGTACAAGCTGTATATACCGTCAACTCTGCTTCACTGAATGACTTAGTGGCCGATGCTTCCAATACAAAAGGAACTGTAAAGGTCAACTGCCTGTTGAACCTGAAGGGTAACCTGACAGCTCCGACACTGAAGTTCGATCTTGATCTGCCCACCGTCAGCGACGAAGACCGTGAACTGGTACGAAGTCTGACAAGTACGGAAGAGCAAATGAATACTCAGATTATTTACCTGCTGAGTATCGGCAAGTTCTATACGTATGACTATGCCAATAATGCCAACCAGTCGGATGCAACCAGTTCGCTAGCTTTCAGTACACTCTCGGGACAGCTGAACAATATGCTCTCACAAGTTATCGACAGTCAGAACTGGAACCTAGGAACAAACTTAAGTACGGGCGACAAAGGCTGGACTGATGTGGAAGCAGAAGCCATACTTTCAGGAAGATTGCTCAACAACCGTCTGATTATAAACGGTAACTTCGGCTACCGGGATAATCCGATGCGTAACACCAACTTTGTAGGTGATTTTGAAGCAATGTGGCTGCTGACCAAGAATGGAGATTTCCGTCTGAAAGGATATAATCAGACAAACGACAGATATTTCACCAAATCGACCTTGACAACACAAGGCATCGGTTTGATGTACAAAAAAGACTTTACCAACTGGCGTGAGCTTTTCGACTGGATTTTATTGAAGCGAAGAAGCAAACGCAACAGCCAATGATAAATCAAAAAACACAACATTATAAAAACAAACTATCACATTATGGAAAAGAACTACTTCTTGCCTGCCGAATGGCATCCGCAAAGTTATATCCAACTGACGTGGCCACATAGCGAAACCGACTGGAACTATATGCTGGACGACGTAGAAGCATGTTTTCTCAATCTGGCACGCGAAATAGCTTCCCGCCAGCCTCTTCTGCTGGTAGCCCCCGAATATCCCGAGATACTGAAAGGCCTCGACTGCAAGGATAATATACATTATATTTCATGCCCGACAAACGATACATGGGCGCGCGACCATGGATTCATCACCTTGTTGCAGAATGACGGTACTCCCCTATTGCTGGATTTCTGTTTCAACGGCTGGGGAATGAAATTTGCCGCGAATAAAGACAATCTGATAAACAGTCGGATATATCAAAGTAAACTGCTGAACGGGGAATATATCAACTGCCGTAACTTTGTACTTGAAGGAGGTTCGATAGAAAGTGACGGAAAAGGAACGCTGCTTACCACTTCCACCTGTCTGCTTGCTCCCAACCGGAATGACACGATGGATCGCAGTGAACTGGAGAAATACCTGAAAAAAAGATTCAACCTCCAACAAATCTTATGGCTGGATCACGGATTCCTTGCAGGTGATGATACCGACAGCCATGTTGACACCCTGGCACGTCTGTGTCCGGACGACACCATTGTCTACGCACAATGTACCGACTCGTCTGACGAGCACTATACAGAACTGCAACTGATGGAAGAGCAACTCAAAACATTCCGTACACTGGAAGGAAAACCTTACCGCTTACTTCCACTACCGATGGCAGAAACTGCTTACGATGAAGAAGGGAATCGCCTTCCAGCGACTTATGCCAATTTCCTGATAATGAATCAGGCGGTACTCTATCCGACCTACAACCAGCCAGCGAACGACCAGAAGGCAGCCGAAGTACTGGCACAGGCTTTCCCCGGCAGAGAAATTGTAGGAATAGACTGCCGTGCATTGATTCAGCAGCACGGATCATTGCACTGTGTCACCATGCAGTATCCGGAAAATGTAAAACCTGACAAATTTTAAAAATCTCAGAACCGATATGAAAAGAATTATCCGTGTAGGTATCGTACAACAATCTTGTACAAACGACCTGAAAACCAATTTAGAGAAACTGCATCGCAACATTGCCTCTGTAGTACAGGCAGGCGCACAGCTTGTCGTGTTACAGGAGTTACATAATACCCCTTATTTTTGCCAGACGGAAGATACCTCCCTGTTCGACCTGGCAGAACCTATTCCCGGTCCGTCAACAGGATTCTACAGTGATATAGCCGCAGCTTATCACATCGTACTGGTTACTTCACTATTCGAACGTCGTGCTCCGGGACTCTATCACAATACAGCCGTAGTGTTTGATGCGGACGGAAGTATTGCCGGGAAATACCGTAAAATGCACATTCCTGATGATCCGGCTTACTACGAAAAATTTTATTTCACACCCGGTGATCTGGGCTTTGAACCAATCGAAACCAGTCTGGGAAAGTTGGGTGTACAGGTATGCTGGGACCAGTGGTATCCTGAAGGAGCAAGACTGATGGCTTTGAAGGGTGCCGAATTGTTGATCTATCCGACAGCTATCGGATGGGAAAGCAGTGACACACAGGACGAGAAAATGCGTCAGCTTGGAGCATGGGTGACTGTACAGCGCGGACATGCCGTAGCCAACGGACTCCCGGTCATCGCCGTGAACCGTGTAGGACTTGAACCTGATCCTTCAGGCCAGACCAACGGCATACAGTTCTGGGGAAACAGCTTCGTCGCAGGAGCACAAGGAGAAATTCTGGCACAAGCCAGCAACCTGAAAGAAGAAAATATCGTTGTAGATATAGATATGAACCGCAGTGAGAATGTACGCCGCTGGTGGCCTTTCCTGCGTGACCGCAGAATTGACGAGTTTGAGGATCTGACAAAGCGCTTTATCGATTAAAAAGACAGATTTTTCTCTTCTGCAATCGAACTTGCTGCCAGCAATAATACAGAAGATCTTTCGAACCATACAGCCATCCGGATTCATTGTTTATTACAAATGCCGGAAAGCGATTATTCGTATACGCCGTTATAGCCGTATTTGACTTTATTTCTTAACTGGCAGCAAAAGAATTTATATAAAACAATTCCCCACAGATTAAAGCCCGAAAGGAACCATAATCTGTGGGGAATAATTGTATATATTAATAAAACGGTATCAACGTTTATGCCAGAATCCCGGAGAGAACATCAGCAAGATACCAAACAATTCCAATCGACCTATCAGCATCATAAATGACAATATCCATTTTGCCAGATCAGGAAGAGCACTCCATGAAAAAGCCGGTCCGTATGCACCCAGACCTGGTCCCACATTACCCAAGCTGGAAACAGACAATCCCAAGGATTCGGTCAGCCCTAAGCCTAAGAACATCAGCACAATCCACCCGATGAAAAGTGTAATAAGATACAGCAGCACAAACGTGTTAACCGTTGATATGGTAGAAAAAGAAATAGTCTGCTGGTTTACCTTTACCGGCAATACAGCCCGTGGGTGAATCAAACGACTAAATTCATTTTTCATATTCCGGAACAAGATAACCAGACGCATGTTTTTGATGCCACCACCGGTCGATCCAGTACATCCTCCGGCCATCATCGTATAAATCAACAACATCCATGTAAAAGGAGGCCAGCCATTATAATCATCGGTAGCAAAACCACAAGAAGTGTGAATACTGGCAACCTGGAAGAATGCCTTTCGGAAAGCTTCTTCCCATCCGTAGTGATTTTGTGTCACCAATGGAATGGTAATAAGCAATGTTACTATTCCGACAGACATCAGAAACCATCTGCTTTCGTCATCCTTAAGCAAATGGAGAAATTTCCCTTTAAGACACATAAAATACAGCGAAAAGTTTATGCCCGACAGAACCATAAATATGGCAATAACGTATTCTATAAACGGAGAGTTCCAATAAGCCACACTATCCTGTTTGGTAGAATAGCCTCCGGTTGCAGTTGTAGAAAAAGCATGACAGACAGCATCAAACAAGTTCATTCCCCCCAGCATCAATAAGATTGTTTCGGTTACGGTAAGCAACAGATATACCGTCCAAAGCCACTTTGCCATAATGCTAATTTTAGGATGAATCTTATCGTGTGTTACTCCTGTTGCCTCTGCCGAGAACAGCACCTGATTTCCTACTCCAAAAATCGGCAAGACAGCTATGGTAAAAAAGACAATACCTAAACCTCCAATCCACTGGGAAAAACTACGCCAAAACAACATACCATACGATAAAGACTCAATGTCATCGAGAATGGTCGCCCCTGTTGTGGTAAATCCTGACATCGTTTCGAAAAAAGCATCACTTACCGAAGGGATCTCTCCACTCAAATAAAAAGGAAGCATCCCGAACAGTGTAAATAAAAGCCAAGTAAAAGCAACAATACAATAACCATCACGACGGGAAAGCTTATTTTCAGCTTTACGACCTAAAAAGGCCAAAACGGTCCCTGCTACCGCAGTGATAAGCGTAGAATAAATAAAATAGATATAACTGTGTTCCTTGTAGCATAGCGAAACCCCTGCACAAACAAGAAACATAACTCCTTCTATAAACAATAAAATACCCAATATACGGAATATCATCTTCCGATTGATCAGACTGTTTGTCCGGTTTCCATTCAAATATTCATTATTAGCTATAATGTCTTGCATGTCCTTTTCTCTAAAATTCGAATTACAAAACTAATGATAAAGATCGAATAGATTGGATTTTTCGACTAAAAAGATGCATTTTAATTTGTAATTTATACTGAACATTCGGAAATATTTGCGTAATTTGCAACATTAATTAACCAAATTATCTTCTGACACGGTATGAGTAAACTTACTTTTCATCTGATTAAAAAGCTGACAGGCATTGATATCGAGCAACTGCAAAACGATAACGAAGCCTTACTGATAAAAAACCAGCAACTTTCCATCGAGGTTAAAGACGCAAATAAAGAAGTAACTTACAAGCGTACTCAACTGACCGAAACGCAGGAGGAGCTTTCTGTTACACAAACAGAACTTGCCCAACTACAGACATCTGTTTCCACACATCAGCAAGAAATATCGAACTTGCAGGCTGAAATTGCTAAACTACAGTCGGACAAAGCTACAGGACTGGAAAAGATGCAATCCGACGAACAGGAAATCATTTCCCGCGACAATGAAATAAAATCACTAAACGATAAGCTCAGCGAAGCACTGAAACAGAACGAAACCATTACAGCCGGCAAGAACGAGCTGGAACATCAATTGACTGATTTAAAAGGAAAACAAAATCAGACTGTCAGCCAACTAGAAGATTTGCAGAAGCTGAACGAGCAGATGACTGCCGATAAGGAGCAACTGGAATTGCAACTATCGGAGGCACGAAAGGAAAATGAACGTATAGCAGCCGATAAAGACGGACTGCAACAACAGCTTGACGAGGTGCAGCAGCAAAAGGCTACACTCGAAACAGACAAGAGCGAGCTGGAACGTCAGTTAACTGCTGAAAAAGAAATACAGAGCCAGCGTCTTACGCAATTGGAAGAATTGCAAAAGCAAAACGAATGCATGGCTACCGATAAGGAACAACTGAAACAGCAACTGTCGGAAGCGCTGAAACAGAATGAAATCATTGCTGCCGGAAAAGATGAAATGGAACAACAGCTTAGTGATGCGCTGAAACAAAACGAAACCATTTCGGCAGACAAAAATGAACTGGAACGTCAGTTGACTGATTTGAAAGAGGATGAAAACGAAAACAGCACATTGCTGGATGACTTACAAAAGCAGAACGAAACCATTGCAGCTGATAAAAGTGAGCTGGAACGTTTGCTGGCCGACGAAAAAGAGAAGCACAGCCAAAGTATTGCACAACTGGAAGACTTACAAAAACAACATGAAGCTATAGCCGCAAGCAAGGAACAGCTGGAACAGCAATTGTCGGAAGCACTGAAACAGAATGAAAGCATTACCACCAAGGAAAGTGAAGTAGAAAACTTGCAGAAACAGCTTGAAACACTGAAAACAGAAAACGAAGCTCTAAAAAACTATTACTCACAACTGGAAGAAGAAAAAGGGAAAGCAGTTCAAAATGAAGCGCAGGCAAAGAAAAGCATAGAAGAACTGACCCAAAACTATACCGACTTACAGAAAAACTTGTCCGGACTGCAAGAGAAACTTGATGCAACGGAGTCGGAAAATGCGAACTTATCGGATAATCTTTCTGAGCTGCAAAAGAAAATGCACCTCTTGCGCGAAGAAAAAGAACAGCTTGCCAAAGAGAAAGAAGAGTTACAGACTGCTCTGAACCGACTGGAGGAAAGCATGGAGCAGCAAACTGCGGAAGAAGAACATACTCAGGATTCAGTTAAAAGTCAGGAAGAGCCTAAACAAACTCAGGATAAAGTAGAGCAATCTCAGGAAGCACAAGCTCCAGAGCACGAGAAATCTCATGAAATTCCTATACAAAGAGAGACGCTTCACGCTGAAGCAGAACATCCTGCCGGACAAAAAGATGATGAAACCAAGCAGGAAGAATCTCATCCGGAAACGGAACAAACAACTGCATCTGCTACTCAGCAACCAGAACAGCCTCATCATTCAGATGTTCTGGAAGCCTATCAGGAGATGAAAACCAAGCTGGAAGAAAGTACCCTGCACTATCCCTATACACGTATTACCTCCGAAACGGATGGATGCCAATATATTTATGAATCACGTACCCTGCAACTGAAAGCGGAACTGTTCATCTGGGGCGTAGAAGGCAAAGAAGTGATACTCGATGAAATACATTTCATCCCATACAATGAAATTGCCAACATAGAAGGTCTGGAATCGCCTTTCGCAACCGAAGCGATGGAATGTGATTTTTCGGAAGGCGGCAACGGAGAAGAAGTGGCAGAAGCTTTGCTCATGGCTATCTGCTGTTATCATCCGGTTCACATCACTTATCGTGACAAGACCAACGGACGAATCTCCGAACGCAATCTGTACTGGATTTGTTTCCAGCCTCAAGGAGTACCCAGTGTCCGTCTTCCATACGATAAAATATTCCGTGACATGTTCGACGGTGAAATCGATACAGACCATATCATGGCAATGTGTGCTCACAGTCCTGTACCGCGTACTTTCATCATCAACCAGATATTGAACATTCAGGTTTACGATGCGTTTGTCACGACACGGAAAGGAGTCGACACCCAGATAGACGGAATGTATTACGCTGTGTTAGCATCCCAGCCGGAAGCTGCCGATATGATTTACCAGTGCCTGCCCCAGCAGTTCAAGAAACTGCCGTCGGTCATCAGTTACCGTGCGCACTACTGGATGCTTGAAGGCGACTATCAGAAAGCCATGAAACTTTATCTCAGCTTTGCGCCTGATACAGAAGTCACAAAGGGCAATACATGGGCTGCAATCAATACGGCCAATTTCGATGAATTTATCAGAAACGATGTGGAAGCAGAGCGCTTCTCACAACTGAAAGAAGCATTAAGAGAAGAGGGTTGGGCTATTTAATAGCCCAGCTCCTTGCTGTCTATCTCTATCTCACCAAAAGAAATCATTGCGTTAAACAGACGAACGCGGGAATAAAGAGACAGGTCGTCTACGGTTATGTCGCGTTCCACAATCCGTCCTTCATCAAGCAGGCGCTGTCGATGCGTCCCTTTTAGCAAGGGGAAAGAGGGCGTATGCCATTCCGTTCCATTCCACAAAGCAACATTGGCTATCGAAGTATCCGTCAGTCGCCCGTTTCGTACAATCAGTACATCATCCTTTTCCTCCCGCCGAGCAAAAAGATTATCCAGCGAGCTCCGGTCCGCACTTTTCAATGAATACTCAGCCTCATCACAATCAATCAGTTTCAGGCTATGCACCGCCCGCAAGTGATAAGGAATATACGACACTTCTTCGATCTCCTGTCCATAAACGATACGACACCGCGTACGTTCCCGATAAGGTTCAGGATGAACAAACTTACTCAAATCCAGTTCAGAGACTTGTCCCCACACCATACGGCGAGTTGCATGCATACGTAAGTTATGATAAGGCAGATACCACGCCTTTCCTTCTTCGATACGGATTGTTTCAATAAATCGGCACATATATTTTCTTCACCATTTCTTCATATTCACTGCGGGCATCACTACGGAAAGTAATTCCTCCCCCACTCTTATACACCAGTCCATCGTCCGTTTGTTCCAAAAAACGAATCATCACCGCACTGTCCAGATTCTGTCCGTCGAAATACCCCATGACACCGGTATAAAATCCCCGCTCATAGGTTTCCGCCTCCCGGATAATCTCTACAGTTTTCTGTTTGGGTGCTCCGGTGATAGAGCCCGCCGGAAGCAATTTGAAGAACAGCGTACCTAATTCTTCCCGATAGTGTTCCGGCAGGCGTCCCCTGATTTCGGAACTCATCTGAAGCAAACGTCCGCTGTGCGTATGCAACTCATCCAAGTAGCGATAACGAGTTACAGTAACTTCGGTTGCCACCTGACTCAAGTCGTTGCGGATCAAATCGGTAATGGTAGCATGTTCGGCAGCCTCCTTCTCGTCGTTCAGCAGCAAGTTGCGGGCATCAGGCAGAGATGCGTCAATAGTCCCTTTCATCGGATGCGAATAAATGTGACCATCGACTATACGCACAAAGGTTTCGGGAGAGAACACCACAAAACGATTGTCGTACCACAACTTGTAGCGAGCTGTAGCGTGTTCGAATACCTCCCACAGAGAAAGACTGGTCGACACGGGAGTAGCACATGTCAGGTTCGTCAGAAACGAGTTCCCGGCATACAAGTTACGATATACGATATCGAACGAACCGACATAGTCTTCATACGACTGAGGTGCCGACTTCCAATAAATGGCTTCAGGCCTTGGAGCAGACGACAATGAAACATTCGAAACTTCGGGAAAAATAAAAGCCAGCCTGTCTGGAGAGATATCCTTCAACTCCGAAACCAGACACTCCGTTTCATCAAAATTGATCAGGAAGAAAAACGCCGTACCTCGTGCTCCGAAGCGGTTCATACGGGCTATAGCTTCCTTGCGATTATAAAAATGTAGCTTATTCATCGGGCTGAGCGAGTTTTAAATGACAAAATATAAATGGTAACTCCAATGGTGACAAGCGCCATCATTCCCTTCAGCCACCAGTAAGGAAACAGGAAAAGCACACAGTGCAAGCCCGTAATCCAAAGTAAGGAAACGGATATAATCTTAGCACGCAGCGGAATAGCTTTTTCTTCGCGGAAACTCCGAATATACGGTCCTAAATATTTATGTGCCAGCAACCAGTGATACATGCGCGGGGAACCCCGGAAAAACAACGCTGCCGCAAGCAGCAGGAAAGGTGTCGTAGGCAGCACAGGCAAGAAAATGCCTATTACTCCCAACGTCAAGAAAAGAGAACCTGTTGCGATATAGATATATTTCATTGTACAAATATACAACGAAAGCCGGATATTCCTCGAAAAGTAGAGTAAATACCGTCATATTTTCATATTGCCGCTTTTTATCCTATCTTTGCAAACAGTAAAAACAGATTAATATGGAAATAACCAGTGCCGAATTTGTAGTCAGTAATTCAAGGGCAGACATGTGCCCTAAGACCAACTTGCCGGAATATGCCTTCATAGGCCGGTCGAACGTAGGAAAATCCAGCCTCATTAATATGCTGACCAAGCAGCCTAAGCTGGCCATGACTTCCTCTACTCCCGGAAAGACCCTTCTTATCAACCATTTTCTCGTCAACAAGGAATGGTATCTGGTAGACCTTCCGGGGTATGGTTATGCGCAGCGAGGCAAGAAGATGATGGAGAAGATTCAGAAGCTCATCGAATATTATGTACTCGAGCGCGAGCAGATGACTTGTCTGTTTGTGCTGGTAGACAGTCGGTTGGAACCTCAGAAAATAGACCTCGAATTCATAGAATGGCTAGGAGAAAACGGCGTGCCTTTTGCCATTATCTTTACCAAAGCCGACAAGCAGAGCAGCGGAAAGACAAAATTCAATGTCGACCGGTATATGGAAGTGCTGAAAGAACAATGGGAAGAACTTCCTCCGTATTTCATTTCTTCATCGGAAAAGAAAACGGGAAGAAAGGAAATCTTAGACTATATTGAGTCTGTGAACAATTCATTGCGTACTCAAATCTAAAAAAGGGATTATTGCAATCTGGCAAAACGTCTGAAAGTGTGAATAAAGATTCTGACATATAGTTGATTACATACTGATTTCAGATATGCACTTATCTATGAAAGCAATGCAGATAATCAGTCGTTTTTATCTATTAATCGAACACGAATAAAAAAGTATTTATTCTTTGACTGAAAACGTGGGGATGTTATTTCAAAAATATCTCGACGTTTTTTTATTTTTTGTACAAAAAATAAAATGTTTTGTACAGATTTTCGGGCAAACAAGCTGAGAAACTTTTTCTTTTCTCGCAACAAGATTGACGGAGCTTCATGACATTCCATATGTGACACGAAAAGAGCTTCTCTCAGGATAGTTACGATGCATGCCAATAATACCACAGACTTCTTCCTAAGTTTTCTTGAAACTTTCACATCTATAGGAAACGTTCTAATATTTTCATAGCGTATGGCATTGCTCACAAGCATAATATGCTTTTCGAAAAATCAAACATGCCCTAATCTATTACATTAGTGTCCGACAAACATATTTAATAGGCTGATTATCAATATTGTTTTTATGGATAAGCCTCTTTGTTAAAGTCACTGCTTAATTTTATGTATATCAATAAGTTATTGAGGGTTTGAAAAGTTTTATCGGACAGAATAAATCTATGAATATCTTCATAAAATAAGCCAACTAATTTACTGCTCTTCAAACGAAGAATAGTAAATTAGTTGGCTTTTAATTTTTCCGACTGAAATTCTATCTTTCAAAGTAGAAAGCGTCAGCCTTCTATCTCGCTCAGCTCCAGCCAGCGCATGCTCTTCTCGTCCAGTTCATCGTTCAGTGCCGGAAGACGTTTCGATTTTTCCGTGAGTTCTTCCACACTCAGTGAACCACTGCACAAGGCTTCTTCCAGCGCTTTCTTTTCCGCCTCCAGTTGAGCAATGTCTTTTTCCAGCTGCTCAAATTCCTTTCTCTCCTTGAAAGTCATTCGGCGCTTGTCGTTTAAGCGGACACGCTGCGTCTTTTCCTCTTTCGGTTTGGCAGCTTCCTTTTCGTGTTCCGCCTTGGCCAGTTTCCATTCGCGATAATCGGAATAGTTACCGGGGAAGTCACGTATATCGCCCTGCCCTTTGAAGACCAGCAAATGATCTACAACCTTATCCATGAAATAGCGGTCGTGGCTGACAACAATCACGCAGCCTTTAAAGTTTTGCAGGTATTCTTCCAGTACCTGAAGCGTCACGATATCCAAATCATTGGTAGGCTCGTCCAGCACAAGGAAGTTGGGATTCTTCATCAGTACCGTACACAGATACAACCGGCGGCGTTCTCCTCCACTCAACTTATACACATAGCTGTGCTGTGTTTCGGGTGTAAACAAGAAATGCTGCAAGAACTGCGAAGCGGTCAGTCGCTTACCGTTGCCCAGCTCTATCACTTCAGCAATGTCCGTTATCACGTCTATCACCTTCATCTGCTCGTCGAACTTCAATCCGTCCTGCGAATAATACCCGAAACGTACCGTTTCGCCGATATCGAGTGTACCGCTGTCCGGTTTCTCCAGTCCCATCAGAATCTTGATGAACGTAGACTTTCCGGTACCGTTGTTTCCAACGATACCCATTTTCTCGTAACGGGCAAAGATATACGAGAAGTCATCCAGAATCTTTATATCGCCGAAGCTCTTGCACAGATGGTCGGCCTCGAAAATCTTTGAACCGATGTACGAAGCCTTCACGTCGAGCTTCACGTTCGTATCATACGTACGCTGCTTGGCAACCTTCTCCAGTTCGTAGAAAGCCTCTTCACGATAGCGCGCCTTATGACCACGTGCCTGAGGCATACGGCGCATCCATTCCAGCTCTGTACGATACAGATTATTGGCACGTGCAATTTCCGCATTGGTAGCATCGATACGCTCCTGACGCTTCTCGAGGTAGTAACTGTAATTTCCTTTATACGAATAAATCTGCTTGTTGTCTATTTCGATGATTTCCGAGCAGACACGATCGAGAAAATAACGGTCGTGCGTCACCATCAGCAAGCTCAGATTGGCACGGTTCAGGTATTCTTCCAGCCATTCGGTCATATCGAGATCCAAGTGGTTGGTCGGCTCGTCCAGAATCAACAGGTCAGGTTCGGTAATCAAGACATTCGCCAGTGCCACACGCTTGAGCTGTCCTCCAGAAAGATGCTTGATTTTCTGATCGAAATGACGGATTTTTAACTGTGAAAGAATCTGCTTGGCACGGTGCTCATAATCCCACGCCTTTTCGTGTTCCATGCGTGCCAACAAGTCCTCCAGTCCCGGATTCCCGGGAGTTTCCATGCATTTCTCGTATTCCTTTATCAGCTCGACGGTACTGTTTCCGTGATGGAAACAAGCCTCCAGCACCGTCAGCTCTTCCGGATAAGAAGGACTCTGTTCCAGATAACCTACCCGCAGGTCACGGCGGAATGTAATGGTACCTTCATCGTAGCCTTCCTTTCCGGCAAGTATATTCAGCAACGTTGTTTTTCCGCTTCCGTTCTTGGCTATCAGCCCGACGCGCTGTCCCTGCGCTATGCCGAACGATATTTCATGGAACAACAACAGGTCGCCAAATGATTTTGTCAGGTTTTCGACTTGTAAATATGGAATCATTCTTTTTTGCTATAAATTAATTCTATGTAATCAGGCTCAGAGTACAGCTTCCACTTCCGAACGGATACGCTCGTACTCGGCTTTCAAATTGCAAGGCTGACCGTTTCTCACCTTATCCCATATCAGTCGGGCAGGATTGACCATCACATTTGTCTGACCGAAACGCAAGGCAGGATATTCCTTCTCTCCGTCTACCACTGTCACCCAGTCCATCCCGTCCATTTCATTTACGAGAATCGCTCCGAAAGCAAATCCGAAACTTTCCCATGCCGACCGCTGGTTCTTGTTGAAACGTCCGCTGTCCATCACTTTCTGTATGCTTTCTATATCAGCTTCACTCGAAGTAAAATCTTTGGTGAGCTGCTTCTTGATGGTAGATACCGCCCAGTCGTATGCTTCATTGATAGCATTTATTTCGAGTACACGTACCGGAATGATTTCCTTCCACGGCTTTTCTCCTGTACCACGTACATTCAGCGAAGCTATAATCTGCTCGGCTACCTTTGCACTTTCGCCCTTGGTTACGGTAAACGAGCATTCTACCGAAATACTATCCTTACCCGTCACCCAGATATGAGAGGTATACCATACGCCGTTTTCCTGAAAGCTCTCGGTCAGGTACGCACAGTTCCACTTGCCCACCTTGATCAGCTTTACTCCACGACTGTGCTGCATTTCATACTCGATGCACTCCTGTGCATAATTCCGATTCTCGCCCTGATAGGCCGAAATACGGAAGTTTCCCGTCCACTTGTCGGGATTGTAAAACAAGAAACTGTCTTCTGTGTCCTCAAACTCACGCCAGTCGGACGGATACTCCAGTGAGAACCACGAACCGGGGGATATATATTTCATCATAACCATGTTGTTTTTAGGGAATCTATTCTAAAACTTACACACAATATCTGAATCCGCTATTACTTGACCGGAAGAATTTCTATCCAGTAATCGTCCGGATCGTGAATGAAATAAAGTCCCATAGCTTCATTTTCGAAACATACGCAACCCATTTCCTTGTGGAACTTGCGGACTTCATCGTAATCTCCCTCTACACGCAAGCAGAGATGACTTTCGTTTTCGCCCAGTTCGTATGCTTCTGTATGGTCACGCAGCCATGTCAGCTCCAGCAAAAAGTTTGAATGGTCATCGGCCATGTATACCAGAATGAACGAACCGTCGCTTGCTTCCTTGCGGTGTGATTCGTGCAGCCCCAGTGCCGTTTCATAAAACTTGATACTCTTTTCCAGATTAGTCACATTGATATTAAAATGATCGAATCTTCCTTTTACTTGCATAATACGTTATTTTTATTGAATTCTAAACTTATCTTCTGTCCTCTCGAGCGTATTTCAGGCATCACTGCACCGTATTCCCGTGCAATCGGAGCGAATGCAGCAGCCTTATCGTATGCCTCATCGAAATGCATCGGTACAAAGATAGAAGTTTTTATCTGTTCTACAAATTGACGAGGGCCACGCATATACTCCCTTCCCAGACGCGGATCGACAGGAAACATCACCACATCCATGCTGCGGGTATAGCGAGTAATGTCAGTCAGCTCGCAAAGAAAGTGTTTTTCGTAGCCTCTCCATTCAGCTTCATCGCTTTCGTCCATCCAATGCCAGTTATTCAAATCGCCTGCATGAAAGATTTTCTTTCCTTCAACTTCAATAAGGAATGACACCCCTATGTCGGTCGATCCGAAAGCATGTACCTGCAAGAGTTCATCGGCATAATATTCTCCTTTACCCAGCCATACCGCTTCTTCCGGTTTTACCAGCTTCTGCTCCAAAATATCCCGCGAGAAAATGTATAAAACATCGGCATGTTCTGAACGAAACGTGAGCACGTTTTTATTGAAATGATCGGCATGAGAATGGCTGGAAAGCACATACAACTTGCCGGGGCGTTTCAGCAACTCATCGTGTACAATGCCGCTTGTTGCCGAGACCGAATCTTCAAAGTAATCCATAATAATGGTGAAGCCCTCGCCCAACAAGGCAAATCCACTGTGATACAAATAAATCAGTTCCATTGTTTTCTTTTTGGTTTATTTTCCGATAGGCTGTATATAGGCACGAGTAGCCTTGTCTATCTCAAGAAACATGTAGTTCACTTTACCGGAATGTATCAGTTCCTCATTTTCCTTATAAATGCGAGTCGCATATTCCTTCGACTTTTCGAACATCAGCCGTGAAACACTTTCCTGCGACTTGCCTGCAACCGTAGAATCCAGTTTTTCTTCGGGGAAGAAATCATCCAGATTAACATCGCCAATCATTGAAGTTTCCAAGAAATGCATATTCCGGTGCATGCGGTCGGTATAATATCCTACAAACATGTGTCCGGGGATACGTACCAGAATAGGATTGATATTGATAGCTTTCAGCAACGAAGCAAACAGTACACTGCCGTCCACACAATTAATCTGAGCCGACTGCAAAGCATCATCGAACGTACGAACACGCTGGGTAAACACCACATTCGATGACAAGCTACTGTTACTGATGGAACTGTATTTGAAGTTCCTTTTCTGCAAAACATACCACAAAGCATACACCTGCTTGTCGACAATGTCTTCGCTTTTACCCTGATACCCCCAGAAACGATTTACAATGCGTGTATTCAATGCTTCACGCAATATCTGATCTATCTTCGGATTATCCTCATTGACATAGGCTGCAAAAAATTCGCCGGTATCGTGAAATTTCAGGCGACTGTCGATATACCCCAGCAGACATTCGTTGATACTGCGTACAGAAAAAGTATGTACACTGCTGCCCAGTTCACGCTTGTTCAACTCTACATGAATGGATACACTGACCGGAACAGCCTGCTCATTTTCCCGCAAGGCGTTATAGTCCCATACAATATCGGGAAAAACTGTATATTCTTTTCCCGCCTCGGGCAAGATAAATTCTGACACGGAGCGCGAAAAGAAAGGTGTTTCATCTACCTCTATTCTTAATTTGCTGTTATTGTAAGTACTCTTTATCCGTACGGCGATACATGATTTCGAATTACCTATATAACCGGTATCGGCAGGAACGATCAAATTGGCATCGGTAGTAGCCGTCGAAAGAATAGTTACCGGAAAGATATTTCCTCCCAGTTCGTCGGTAATTTCAAAATCGGAACGAAACGGTTCATACCGATATATATAAATAACCGCTATTAATATAACCACGACCCCCAGCACACATGTAGACCATTTCCACTTATTGCCAATACGAGAAAAGAATTTCAATCCATTCATATCATTTTATTTAAAATAATGTCATTCAGGGGAAGGCGCACCTACACCCTGAATGACAGCATGCTCAATGTAAATATCCGGTTATCTAACCGCAATACATTCAATTTCTACCAATGCACCTTTCGGCAATGCCTTTACAGCTACAGCCGAACGAGCAGGGAAATCACCTTCAAAGTAGGTTGCATATACACCATTCATTTCTGCGAACAATGACATATCGGCCAGAAACACAGTGGTCTTTACAATATTGGCAGTAGTCAAACCTGCTTCAGCCAGAATATTCTTAATGTTTTCGAACGATTGTGCTGTCTGTTCTGCTACCCCTCCAGGAGCAAATTCACCGGTTGCCGGATCAACAGGCAACTGTCCCGACAAGAATACCATACCATTTGCTTCGATAGCCTGGCTATACGGACCGATAGCAGCAGGAGCCTTTTCTGTAAAAATAACTTTCTTCATGTTGTTTTGTTTTGTTTTTAGAATTAAAAATCCAAGAGTTAAATTCCAACGCTAAAATAACACTTTTCTCGCAAACAGAGGAAAAAAAGAAAAAAAAAGGCAAGTTTATTGGATAATATCAGAAAAAGGCTTACTTTTGTCAATGTAAAAACTCCTTTTTTACTTATTACATCAAATAACAAAACAATCATTAAACTGTAATTACTGATAAGCGTAAATGAATACAGGCTATTCCTTAGCTTTACATGCCTGTGCGTAATCTTGTGCGCTACGCTTTCATATAGTTACTAAACTCATTACACTATACTTATGTATAACATCATTCAACTAAATGACAAAGATTTGACTGAATTGCAGCAGATTGCCAAAGAGTTGGGACTGAAAAAAACCAGTACGTTACGTAAAGAAGAACTGGTATACCGCATTCTGGACGAACAAGCAATCGTCGGTGCTACCAAGAAAGCGGCAGCTGCCAAGTCAAACGAAGAACGCAAAGAAGGGCAACCTCGCAAACGCTCACGCATCAGCGTGAAAAAAGAAGGTGACAAGGTTTACACTGCAACCAAGGACAAAGCACAAAAACTGGAAGCCAATACTCCTCCACTACCTGCACCCGCTCCACTTTTCAAAGATGAGAACGTTCAGGTTTCAGAAAATCAGGCAGAAAGTGTTGCCACTCCAGTAAGCGAAGATAAACCTAAGTCTAAACGTGGACGGAAACCCGGAAGCAAAAATAAAACGACACTGGAAAAAGAGCAACAATCAAATCAAGAAAATACAGAAAAACCAATCCAAGAAAAAGTAGTTCCAGCACCAATAGACACTGATGATATGGAACTCCCGGAACTGGATCTTACAAGTGGCGACGACTTTATTCCAATCGAGGATCTTCCATCTGAAAAAATCGAGCTTCCGACAGAGTTACTGGGAAAATTTGAAGCTACCAAAATGGAAACTGCTCCGCAAGCAGCACCGGCAGAGAAACCAGAAAAGGATAATAAGCCGAATAACAATAAATACCAGCAGCGCCAGCAACGCTATAATAACAACAACCGTAACAATAACCAGAATAACGGACGCCAGCAACAGGCTCAAAATAACAATCACATCGTTCCCCAAGGCACTACAGCCAACCTTCCGGCTCCACAGCCGGTTGTAGCAGAGCCTGTCCAGCCCAAACCGGTAGAAAAACCGTACGAATTCGATGATATTCTGGCAGGTACAGGAGTTTTGGAAATTATGCCCGACGGTTACGGTTTCCTTCGCTCATCTGATTATAATTATCTTTCTTCACCAGACGATATTTATGTTTCTCAGTCGCAAATTAAATTATTCGGATTGAAAACAGGCGACGTAGTAGAAGGTACAATCCGTCCTCCCAAGGAAGGTGAGAAATATTTCCCGCTGGTAAAAGTTTCGAAAATTAACGGACTGGATCCCGGACTGGTACGTGACCGTGTGCCGTTCGACCATCTCACTCCGTTGTTCCCTGATGAAAAATTCAAACTCTGCAAAGGATACGACGACAACTTGTCGGCACGTGTAGTCGATCTCTTCGCTCCTATCGGTAAAGGCCAGCGTGCATTGATTGTGGCACAGCCTAAAACAGGTAAGACTATCTTGATGAAAGATATTGCCAATGCCATTGCAGCCAATCACCCGGAAGTATATATGATTATGTTGCTTATCGATGAACGTCCGGAAGAAGTTACCGACATGGCTCGCAGCGTAAATGCTGAGGTCATCGCTTCAACTTTCGACGAACCGGCAGAACGCCATGTAAAGATAGCAGGTATTGTACTGGAGAAAGCAAAACGCATGGTAGAATGTGGACACGATGTGGTTATCTTCCTCGACTCTATCACTCGTCTGGCTCGTGCATACAATACAGTATCGCCTGCATCGGGTAAAGTGCTTTCGGGTGGTGTCGATGCTAATGCACTGCACAAACCAAAACGTTTCTTCGGTGCTGCACGTAACATTGAAGGTGGAGGTTCACTGACTATCATCGCTACCGCTCTGATTGATACGGGTTCTAAGATGGATGAGGTAATCTTCGAAGAATTCAAGGGTACCGGTAACATGGAACTCCAGCTGGATCGTAACCTGAGCAACAAGCGAATCTTCCCGGCTGTCAACATTACTGCATCAAGCACACGCCGAGACGATCTGTTGCTTGACAAGACAACATTGGACCGCATGTGGATCTTACGCAAGTATCTTGCCGACATGAATCCGATAGAAGCTATGGACTTCGTAAAAGACCGTCTGGAAAAGACCAAAGACAACGAAGAATTCCTGATGAGTATGAACTCTTAACAAGGAGTTGCTATATAACATTTTGCCCTGCAAGCATTTTCCAAAGTGGGATACTTGCAGGGCATTTTATTAATCATCGATATCGATAACGCGATATTTATTGTCAAAGGTAATTTCCCAGTGATTGGAAAGTTTTATCTCATACTCTTTTCCCTTACGCTCTATCTGAAGAATTTTTTCGTTAGGATAATTCTCTTTTACATACGACCGGATAGCCTTTGGAATAATGGCAGCAGGGACTTCCGACTTCGGACATTTTACTTCTGTCCAGTCACCCGAACGATCGAATTCCAATTTTTCTCCATTCGTAAAAATGACATCATAATTTTTATAAAACACCCCCGACTCCATTTTAGCCAGAGCAACTTTATGCCCCTTAAAATAAGTTGTTATAAGTGTCTGAGCCTTTGTAGGCAACTGCCCTATCTGAATAGGTTTGTCATTGTCTGCCCATAGCATTGTCTGCACTGAAAAAAACATACCAGCAAAAGAATCAGCTTTTTCATATTTCACTATTTTATTAATTATTATTCGGATTTCCATAGTACAAAGATGCAGAACGAATCTGAAAAGAAAATGAAATCGGTATAGAAAAATGTCAATCTACTCCTGCCGGGTGATTGTAAAGACATGCCTGCCTTCTGTATAGGCATAGATTATCTGTAAACGATTCGACTTACAGATAGAATCAACCAAAGCTAGTCCAAGCCCAGTAGAACCTTCTTTTTTCTGCCCTTGATAAAAACGTTCGAATATACGTTCGCTATCCAGTGCCTTGTCCCCCTTATTGCTAATCTCAAATAAGCTGGGAGTGATTCTGATATGAATGAAACCGCCATCTATGTTATGGACAAAGGCATTCTTCAACAAATTAGTCACCAAAACGGAAACCAATGAATCATTCATGTCTACACAGAACTTACCACCATCTTCTATTGTAACTGAAATATTCCGGTAGGCATACACTTCTTTATAATCCTCCAGATAACGACTAAGAACTTCGTTCAGACAGACCGGATGGGTATCGGCAAACTGACCATTTTCAATCTTACACAACAACAGCAGAGAACGATTCATCCGGGTCAGATTCTCTAATGTCTGATGAGTCTTCATCAATTCATTAAGCTGCTGTTCCGTCAGATTCTCATCTTCCATAAGCATTTCAAGACGGTTACGGCAAATAGCCAAAGGGGTCTGCATCTCGTGAGAAGCATTTCCGATAAACAACTTCTGCTGTTCGAACAATTTCTCACTACGCTCCGCATAAGCTATGGCTGCCGTATTCAACCGGCGAAACTCTGTAATTTGAGTTGTATTTTCCAGTGGCGTATTCTTATTCCCCAACTGATAGCCATCCAGCCATTTTAACAACGTATACAAAGGCTTCATATTCTTACGGAAAACCCATACGTTGATAAGCAATATAATCAGCAACAACAAAATATACAGGAAGACAATCCACCAGAAAATGGCCCTTAACAAATCAAGTTTCTCAATGGTAGGCGTATAGACAACCAGTTCCATATACCGATCGTCGTCTGTTCGGAAAATTGTCATCAACACACGAGCCGGTTCCGTTTCATCCTTTTCGGTGATAAACACCATTTCATCTCGATAAGTTATTTGAGGATGTGCCATGGCGTATGATTCACTGACCTCATATAAATAATACTGATTATTCGATCCGTTACTGGAAGCAGGCATATCCTCTCCCGACAAAGCTCGAATAATAAGTCCTTCGGAATAGTCCTCCAGTGTATCATCTACTTCATCGTTTACTTCATCGACTATTTTCATATAAAAAAATCCTGCCCATAAGGAAAGAACCACTATCAAAGCCAATGATATACGCCATAAAACTAAATGGAAGAGTTTCATTCTACTACAAATTTATATCCGAAACCATAAACCGATTTCAGCTCCGGAGTAGCCCCAGCATCCTTTAATCGTTTTCGCAGATTCTTTATCTGTGCATAGATAAAATCAAAATTATCGACCTGGTCGATATGATCTCCCCAAACGGATTCAGCCAATGTATTTTTATTTACCAACCGTCCTGGACGTGACATAAAATAATTTAAAATATCATATTCTTTCCGGTTCAGCTCTATCTCCTTACCTTGAACCAGCACACGAAACTGGTCGGGAAATACTTCTATGTTTCCAACCTGCAATTTCCGTTCGCCGTCACGAAGGTTACGGCGGAACAGACTCTTGATACGGGCATGCAGTTCAGCCAGATGAAAAGGCTTTGGAAGATAATCATCCGCCCCCAAATCGAGACCGTTAACCTTATCTTCCAAAGAATCTTTTGCCGACAGGATAATTACATTCGTACGTTTTCCCAATGCATGGAGTTCTTCCAGCAGATCGAGTCCGTTACCGTCTGGAAGCATAATATCCAGCAAAATACAGTCATAGTCATAATCTTCTATTTTCTGTAACGCCGTACGATAATCCGGCGCTTGAGAAACTACATAACGTTCTTTCTCCAAAGAAGCCGTTGTAATTTCTCTTAAATCCTTATCGTCTTCTACTATCAATATCTTCATAATCCTATTTTTTATGGCAAAAATAAGATTTTCATGGAGATATGCAAATAAGTGTCCTTTTATTAACCTACAGGCAAAATGTATATATATAAGAACATGTCCGAAATACAGACCTGCCGGTATATTTTACTGAACTGCCACTTCACCAGTATAAGACAATTGCTTGGCATCATCTGGCGTCGCCTCGTTCATATTATTAAAAGTCAGAATATGCTCTCCGTAATAGGCCTCATTAACCTTCAACTTAATACCTTTTGCCTCATCAAGTGGAAGTGTATTCAAATTATAGCACACAACTCCCGCGTTCGGATTGAAAACATTCAAAGTATCTCCATAAGTATTGTAGCGATACTCCAAATAGATATAGCCGTCATCGGCAATATCTTGTTCACCAGACTTTTTTACCAGACTAACACGATGTTTATGTTGCGAAGCAAGTTTCTGAGTAAAAATTACATTCATATAGCCACCCGCTATCCATATGTTCTCCAAATAAGCCGGATGATTGGCATACTCGTCTTCATTTTCAGGAGTCAGATCTTCTACAGCCTTAGTCAGAAAAGGATAAATCTGCTCCGCTTTGATACCTACATCATAACCATAATAATTATCAAATAAAGGATTAAAGACAAGAAAAGCACGTTGCCCTTCTACCAGAGAATAATTCCAAACGCCATTTACTGCCGGATACATTGTTCCCCACGTATCGCCAGTAAAACTATATACGCCCTCTCCTTCTACACGAACGGTTACCCAATCTGTAGCAATATCGCCAACAGAATAACCATCATCGTCGCTACAAGACTGTAATGCATTGACCAACGCAAGTACAGCAATTATCCAGTATTTTTTTAATATCTTCATAAAATAGAATTTTTTCTATTTATTAAAGTAAAAAAACGTCCAAATACTGCATGCAATGAAAAAAATAAAAGAGGCTATGATTACTCATAGCCTCTCTCTATAGAATAAAGGATTAATATCAATTATTCATTGAACCAGCGTACGTAGCAGAAGTCCTGACGATAAGGCAATTCAGGATTCTTCGGGAACATACGGTAAGCAACCTTGAAACTTCCAGCATTAGACAAGCTGTGAGTTACCTGGAATGTATACAAGTCACCCTCACGCTTAACCAGTTCCATAGGAGCAACACAGTAAACATATTCTTTGCCTTCTACATTTGTATAAGTTACTACCATTTCAATGCCAATAGCATCATCCAGTCCCTTTTCGTCAACAACACAAGTGATAGTATAATCCTTACCACTTTCTACATTGCCCTGACGCAGTTCCTCACACTTATCCATTGATACAATCTGGATAGAATCCCATTTTGCAGCAACTTCTTCTTTCCATTTTGCGAGTTCTTTGACCTTAGCAAAATCATTTTCAGCCAAAGCATGGAAACGTTTAGCCTCTTTAGTATAGAATTTGCTATAGTAATCATCCAACTGACGCTTCATTGTATAATGAGGAGCAATCTGAGCAATAGAATTCTTGATTGTCTTAACCCATCCTTCAGAATATCCTTTCTTGTTACGAGCATAGTACAACGGCAGAATCTCTGTTTCAAGAATACTATAAATAGTTGCAGCATCCAGTTTATCCTGATATTCCTGATTCTGGTAAGTACGTTTTTCTGTCAGTGCCCAACCAGCACCTTCACGATAGCCTTCCAGCCACCATCCATCAAGGACAGAGAAGTTTACAACACCGTTCATCAAAGCTTTTTCTCCTGATGTACCAGATGCTTCCAAAGGACGTGTCGGAGTATTCATCCAGATATCAACACCCGAAACAAGACGACGTGCCAACTTCATATCATAATTTTCGAGGAAGATAATCTTACCCAAGAATTCAGGACGCTGTGAAATTTCTACAATTTTCTTAATCAATCCCTGTCCTGCTCCATCATGCGGGTGTGCTTTACCTGCAAACAGGAATTGTACCGGATAATCAGGATTATTAACAATCTTAGACAAGCGGTCCAAATCAGTAAACAGCAAATGTGCACGCTTATAAGTAGCAAAACGACGAGCAAATCCAATCAGCAATGCATTCGGATTAATTCTTTCCATCAAAGATACTACACGAGAAGGATCTCCCTGGTTCTTCAACCACGTATCGCGGAACTGATTACGAATATAGCTAATCAATTTATTCTTTAACGCCATACGAGTCTTCCAGATCTCTTCATCGGGTACATTGTAAATCTTTTCCCAGATTTGAGGATTTGACTGGTCGTTCAAGAAATTCTTGTCAAAATATTTAGCATACAACTGTTTCCATTCAGAAGCACACCAAGTCGGGAAGTGAACACCGTTAGTTACATAACCTACATGGTTTTCTTCAGGGAAATAACCTTTCCAGATACCAGAGAACATTTCCTGAGATACCTTTCCGTGCAACCAGCTTACACCATTAACTTCCTGACAAGTATTACATGCGAAAGTAGACATGCAGAAACGTTCGTTATGGTCTCCCGGGTTGATACGGCCTAAATTCATCAAATCGTCCCAAGAAATACCCATACGCTGCGGATAACCGCCCATATATTTTCCAAACAAGCCTTCATCGAAATAGTCATGACCTGCCGGAACCGGAGTATGAACAGTATATAGTGAAGATGCACGAACTACTTCCAAAGCTTCATCGAATGACATCCCACTTTCTACATAATCGCACAAACGCTGAACGTTACACAAGGCAGCATGACCCTCATTGCAGTGATATACGTCTTTCTTGATACCCAGTTTCTTCAACAACAATACACCACCGATACCCAACAGGATTTCCTGTTTCAAACGGTTTTCCCAGTCGCCACCATACAGCTGATAAGTAATAGGACGGTCAAATTCACTGTTCATTTCATTGTCTGTATCCAGCAAATACAAAGGAACACGACCTACATTTACTCTCCATATATACGCATGAACATAGTAATTCAGATAAGGTACGTCCAGTACCATTGGCTGGCCATTTTCATCAGTTACACGTTCCAAAGGCAGGCTGCCGAAGTTCTGTGCTTCATAGTTGGCAATCTGCTGTCCGTCCATTGACAGGCTCTGAGTGAAATATCCATAACGATACAGGAATCCAATACCACACATATCGACATTACTGTCTGAAGCCTCTTTCAAATAGTCACCTGCCAAGATACCCAAACCGCCGGAATAGATTTTCAAGACGTGAGTCAAACCATATTCCATACAGAAATAGGCAACAGAAGGACGAGAAGAATCAGGCTTCTCATTCATGTATGCTTTGAACTTATTATAAATATTATTGATTTTTGTCAGAACCTCATGATTTGTAGACAAAGCTTCCAGCTTTTCGTAACTCAGACGTTCCAGCAAAGCAACCGGATTCTGACCTACCACTTGCCATAATTCAGGATCCAGTTCCTTAAACATCTCAGTTGCCTCATTATTCCATGCCCACCAGATATTACGAGCCATTTCCCCTAACATCTTCAAAGATTCGGGAATACGAGATTTTACATTTACTTCTCTCCACACTGGAGCGTTAGCATAATTCGTTTTGACTTTCATATTGCTTAAAATTAGTATAAGAATTCAAGTTATTTCAAAGAAAGGCGCTTTGCAGCATTGCGCAACGCAACGTCATAGGCCTCATAATAGTACTGTATAAAGTGTTTCCACAGTGCCTTTTCAGCAATATTTGCCGCATTCTTACGTATCTTATTAATTTCAGTATCAGTCAATGTCGAAAATTCAGAAATCGTATCTTTTATTACATCTGCTACTTCCGAGTAGTTATAGTCTGTACGGTGAATTACTTTCACGCCATCCTTCAAGGTCGAACTGCCTCCTTTCAAAGAATTAACCCACAGTCCGAAACCAGCCAAATCGGTAGTTATTGTAGGAACCTTGAAAGCTATGCTTTCCAACGGGGTATATCCCCAAGGTTCATAATACGAAGGATAAACGCTCAAATCCATTCCAATCAGCAAGTCATAATACAACTCATTCAAGATGCCATCTTTTCCATCCAAATAACAAGGGACAAAGACAACCTTCACTTTGGTATCTGCTCCGTTAGACATATTCAGATACTTCAGCATATCAAGAACTTGGTCGTGACTCATGTTATGTAGCCAATGAGTTATAAACGGACATTCCAGCGGAGTATCATAGTCCTTGTCACTATCCAGACGCTCACGCAAATCTTCACGAGCTTCTCCTACCCACCCTGGCACATAGATAAACGCTAGTACCTCTTTTTTCAGGTTTTTGTCACGTGTCAAGCGGTTCAAGGCCTCCAGATATACATTTATTCCCTTATTTTTAAACTCATAACGTCCGCTTGTACCAATAATCATCGTATCGTCCGTAAGATGGATACCCATCAGCTTGTTGGCCATGTTCAACAAAGTTTCACGGGCATGTTTACGCTTTTTAGCGAACAACGTACCTTTAGGGACAAAATCGTCTTCAAAGCCATTCATCAACACAACATCTGCCGACTTATCCAACAGTTCACTACATTCGTGATTAGTAATTTCACTTACTGTAGTAAAACAATCCACATGATGTGCAGTCTGCTTTTCTATAGAGTGTTTTGACTCCATATTAAGTTCCTGCGCCATCTGGTCGCCATTATAAGCAAATAAATAATCGTAAAGAGGTTTATTATTTCCGGCAATCGAACGTCCGATAGAAGTAGCGTGAGTAGTAAAGATTGTTGCAATCTCAGGAACGTGTTTCTGTATATATAAGGCTCCCAATCCGGTCATCCATTCATGTGCCTGATAAATGACTTTATCAGAGGCTTGTAAATTATACCTATAATAACTTTCTACAACCTTTCCTGCTGCATAAGAGAACATGGACGCCTCATCATAATCACCATAAGCGTGAAGAGAATCTACTTGATAGTCAATCCATGCCTGAGTATAAATATCATTTTTTTGTTCGTAGAACGGAGTAAAATCCACTAAAATAGCAATAGGATGCCCCGGAATATTCCACCGTCCTATACGTATTTTTAATCCATCTTTTTCTGTAGCATGTTTATGCCATGCCAGCAACATTTTTTCATCTTCGGTAAATAAAGGATTCTCTTTCCCTAGCCAAACATCCGGACCAATAAAGAAAATCCGGTCAGGAAATACATTCTGCAGGGTTTTAGCCCTTGTAGATAGTACAGTATAAATACCCCCTACCTTATTGCACACCTCCCAACTCGATTCAAAAATGTAATCAGGTGTTAATAGCTGTTTCATCATCATCTTTAATATTTTCTAAATCAGGCACGAAGTTACAAAAAACATTTAATTAGGCGAAGAAATAAAAGTTTTTTATTCCATTTTCACCTATAACCAAAGAAAAAAGTCTCGACTTCACAGAATGAAGCCAAGACTTTTCCGAGCAAATATCAGGAATTCCGTCTCAAAGGAACCTGACATCTGCCCATGGTTATACTAATTTTTATGCAAGTGCAGAACCCATCAAGAATGTAGCAGCCAGAGCAACAATTGCATACAATTCTGGGAATACAGCCAATATCAACGTATTACCGAATACATTATGTCCTTGTCCGATAGCTGCAATACCATTTGCACAAACCTGTCCCTGACGAATAGCCGAGAACAAGGCAACCAGTCCCAAGCCAATACCCGAACCAAGAACCGCACAAGCCTGAATAGCTGAAATTTCAGGAGTCAACACGTTAAAAATACTCTGGAACATAAAGTAACCTGCAAAGCCATACAATCCCTGAGTACCCGGAAGTGCTGTCAATACCAAGAAGTTACCAAATGCACTATCGTTTTTCTTCAAAGCTCCAATTGAAGCATTACCTGCGATTGTTACACCATAAGCACTACCAATTCCAGATAAACCAACCATAATTGCGATGCCAATGTAGGCAATCAAAAGATTCATTTCCATAATTTATAAGATTTAATTTTTAGTTTTTACTTTATTTATTAGCTTTTGAAAGGCTTATATTCCTTTCCTCCACCTTCGTATCCTGAATTCTTAAAGAACTCTACGAAAGTCAGACGCATCGGGTGTACCATCGCTCCCAATACATTCATAAACATATTTATCGCATGTCCGATTACAAAAATCAGGACCATCACTATCGGACCGGCAATAACATTGTCAGGACTCATTCCTACAGCCAGACTATTAAATACGCTTGCCAAAATACCTCCCGACAGTCCTAACGCGAACAGACGGACATACGACAAGACATCACCCAACAGACCTGTAGCCATATTATAACTATCCCACAGCCCCAGTCCTATATTTACAAAGACATTCTTTCCCGGACTATTATACAAGTAAGCCATCAAGACTCCAATGGCAAGGAATACCATATGAACAGTTCCACCCATAGGTATGAAACCAGGAGCGGCAAAAGCAATAGCCGTACTAACCAAGATAAAAAGCCATCCGATTGTAGCGACAGCATATTTAAAGCCGAACTGGATTGTCTGATTTACAGCCTTCAGTATCATACCAAAGATAATCTGTACACCTCCCAAAATCAGAGAAAGATTGAACATCTGCTGGTTATCCAGCGAAATTGCCTCTTTCAAGCTCTGGAAAAGAGGAAGTTGAATATCATACAGATTAAATCCAAAGCAAGTACCCGTCAAAAGTCCGCACACCATTGTAGAAGCTCCCAGCAATTGTACCAGTGTAAGGATAGGTTTCATCGAAGCTGATATGTTCTTTGCTACAAGCCGGTAAACTGTAACTGCCAGCAACATAAACAATCCATAACCCGAGTCACCCAAACACAATCCGAAGAACAGCATAAAAAATGGAGCAAAGAACGGAGTCAAATCCAGTTCATTATACTTCGGAAGCATATACAAACGCATTATCGGTTCAAAGAGTCGGAAGAATCCTTTGTTATCAAGCAAAATAGGTACATCATCCTCCGGAGTGGGATCTGCTACTTCATAGTAAACCTCTTTGGATTCCAAGAAATCCTTTATTTTACTAACACAGTCAGCAGGAGCCCATCCTTGCAGCAACATCAACTTGTTATCTGCAAGTGAATCCGTATTCAGTACAACCTTCGAAAATTCAATCTGTGAATGTACTTGTGCCTGAGCAGCCTGTAAATCAGGAACAACCGATGCTGCCAGATCTTTCAGACGTGCCTGTAATGCTTCACTTTGCTTTGCAAGATTCTCTTTCCGCACATGTAAGTCAGACAAAGAGCAATCCGGCAATTTTGCCGTTCCTACTTCCAGGTCAATGTTTTCACCCTTCGGCATCACTGTAACAAAATACAGTTTTGAACCGACATGATTAATTTCCGTTGCATTATACAAATCGACCCATTCCTCCTTGAACTGTTTATCAGAGCAGATATAAAAATCAATCTGATATCCAGCATCACGAAGCCGAGCTACACTCTTCGGATCGAAATCGCCCCATGGCTCCAGCTGTACAAGTTCTTTTTCCACAGCCTGAAGCTTATGAGCGACTTGCTGTATCTGCTGCTGTACATCTTCTATTTCGGCAAGAGCCTCTGTACCTTTGCTGGCATCCCCTGTATGAGCAGCCGCAGGCTGAACATTCAAGCCTTGCAACATCTTGATTGCTGCTGTATACCGTGCCGATAAGCGAATACTTTCCTGTAAAGCCGCATTTTCAGCACTACCTTGTGCCTTGGTAGCCACATGAACTACTCCCAGATCTCGTATGCTTTTTAAAAAGGCATCATATTCTTTGTGATAAACCAGAAACGTAAGTTTCTTCATCTTAGCAATCATACTTCAGCCTCCTTTCTTTTTTCCTGAATCGATTTCAGAATCTTCTGAGAAGATTTCGACAAGTTCTCTTCATCTTCCATGAAACGCTTGATTTTTCTCAGCGCATCCTGATAACCGGGTATCTGAACCTTCTCAAAAAGATTCACTTTCTGCGTAGTCTTCTTACGCGCATGTTCCAGCAAGCTCAATTTGGCGAGCGTAAATTCTCTTTCAATAGCAGTACGAGCCAAATCTTTTAGCAAATGGATACCGTCTGCATACCATTTAGGACTACAAAATAAACTAAACGGCCGAACATCGAAATCCACATCTTCCAAAAGCGGTACACGTACTCCTGCAATCTTACGTACGCCCAAATGAACATCCTTCACCTTGATCAATGAAGCATCAAATTCATTCCAGAGTGCGAACATGGCTTCATAAGCCTGAATCTGTTTTTCCAGGCTTCCTTCAAGCTCCACAGCCTCAGTCTTGCAGCGCTTTACCTCCAGTCGCAGCGCGCTTTCCTTATTTTTAATAATAGGAAGCGTACGCACACGAATCTTGAGCTGCTTCTCAAGCTGTTGCAACGAAGTTTTGTTATATTGAAATTTAATAGCCATTTCTCTGTGAATTTATGAATTACTTTTTCCAGTACTGATCAACAAATTCTTTCTTGATATTAACTTCTTCCGGCTTAAAGTATTTACTGAACAATCCCCAAGTCACATCAAGCATTTCTGTTGTATTCAGGTTAACATCAATAGCCAGCAACTGATTTGCATAATCCTTAGCAAAAGCCAATGCACGTTCGTCGTAGTTAGTCAAATCGAAACCGTTCTCCATCTTGGTTTTTGCGTTGGCTGCATCGGCGTACAAACGTACAGCGGCATTCATCACCTGCGGATGATCTTTACGCGTCTTTTTACCGCTAACCAACTGTTTCAAACGCGACAATGAACGGAACGGGTCTACGATTACCTTACCGATGTCACTATCACGACGTAAGAACAACTGTCCTTCAGTGATATATCCGGTATTATCAGGAACTGCATGTGTAATATCGCCGCCCGACAAGGTCGTTACCGCAATAATCGTAATAGAACCTCCGGTCGGGAACTGTACAGCCTTTTCATAGATCTTCGCCAAATCTGAATACAACGAACCTGGCATAGAATCCTTCGACGGAATCTGGTCCATACGATTCGACACAATAGCCAGTGCATCAGCATACGAAGTCATATCTGTCAACAAGACCAGTACCTTCTGATTATGCTCAACCGCAAAGTATTCGGCAGCGGTCAGTGCCATATCAGGAATCAGCAAGCGCTCTACAGGAGGATTTTCGGTAGTATTTACAAAACTGATGATACGGTCCAATGCACCTGCATTCGAGAACACATTCTTGAAATACAAATAATCATCATTTGTCATACCCATACCACCCAAGATAATCTTATCTGTTTCAGCACGCAAGGCTACATTAGCCATTACTTGGTTGAAAGGCTGGTCAGGATCTGCAAAAAACGGAATTTTCTGACCGGAAACCAGAGTATTATTCAAGTCGATACCTGCAATACCGGTAGCAATCAACTCAGAAGGTTGCTTACGACGTACCGGATTAACAGACGGTCCGCCAATCTCAACTTCTTTTCCCTCAATCTCCGGTCCTCCGTCAATAGGATCACCGAAAGCATTAAAGAAACGACCTGCCAGTTGCTCACTCACTTTTAATGTAGGCGATTTACCCAGGAATACAACCTCGGCATTGGTGGGAATACCTTCCGTACCCTCAAATACCTGAAGTGTTACCTCATCACCAGCAATCTTTACCACCTGGGCAAGTTTGCCGTTTACCATAGCCAGTTCATCATAGCCCACTTCCGTTGCTTTCAACGAGCAAGTGGCTTTCGTAATCTGACTAATCTTAGTATATATTTTTTGAAACGCTTTTGTTGCCATTTTCTTCCATTAACTTTATAAGTTTACTTCACACTTCTTTCGGCAACCAATGTGGCAAGCTGCTTACGGAAATCTTCATATTGCTCAGATTTATACTTAGAGTAATTCATCTGCTTACAAATATTAATCATCTTTTTGAAGTAATCCATTACCTCTACAAAAGTTTCGAACTTGAAGTCTGTGTGACAAATATCGATTATCATGTTCACAATATCCTCCTGACGTTCCATCGGAGTCACAGAATCCACTTCATCGAAGGCATCTTGTTGCAGGATAACAAAGTCTATCAACTCCGACTTCCAGAAAATTACATGATACTCTACAGGTACACCGTCATCTCCCAAAATGTTAATCTGTTCGGCAATTTCCTTACCACGCAGCAATCTGGTCTTCAATTCATTTACTTTTCCTGTCCACTGACTGTTGATACGTTCTGAAATATATTTTTCAAATTCCGGATATTCCAGATATTTTGAATACGAATCAATCGGATTTACAGCCGGATAACGCTTACGGTCTGCACGTTCCTGCTCTAACGCATAGAAGCATCTTGCAACCTTTTTGGTGTTCTCCGTTACCGGTTCCTTTAAGTTACCACCTGCCGGAGATACGGTACCGATAAAGGTAATAGAACCAGTTGCACCATTATACAAATGTACGAATCCGGCACGTCCATAGAAATTGGATATAATAGCAGAAATATCCATAGGGAAAGCATCCGGTCCCGGAAGTTCCTCCATACGGTTAGACATTTCACGCAAAGCCTGTGCCCAACGGGATGTAGAGTCGGCCATCAACAAGACCTTCAATCCCATGGCACGATAAAATTCGGCCATTGTCATAGCTGTATACACTGATGCCTCACGTGCAGCAACCGGCATATTCGAGGTATTTGCCACGATAATAGTACGTTCCATCAACTTACGGCCAGTATGCGGGTCCACCAATTCTGGAAATTCTGTAAAGATTTCCACGACCTCATTTGCACGTTCACCACAAGCAGCTATAATAACAATATCTGCTTCAGCCTGTTTCGAAATAGCATGCTGCAATACAGTCTTTCCCGTACCAAACGGTCCAGGAATAAATCCTGTACCACCTTCCACGATAGGATTCATCGTATCGATTACACGTACACCTGTTTCCAGCAATTTATACGGACGTGGTTTTTCAACATAATTCGTCATAGCCTTTTTCACCGGCCATTTTTGAATCATATTGACTTTAATGTCTTCGCCTTCCTTATCCGTCAAGACTACGACTGTATCTTCAATTGTATAGTCACCTTCAGCGACAATTGATTTTACTTTATATGTACCACGAAGTTGAAAAGGCACCATGATTTTCAATGGTTGATGATTCTCTTCCACTTCACCCAGCCATGCTGAAGGTCCTACCTCATCACCCGCTTTTACGATTGGCTTGAAATGCCACTTTTTCTCTTTATCCAGCGGATAAGTATATTGTCCACGTTTCAGGAAAACTCCTTCCATCTTGTCGAGGTCATTCTGCAAACCATCATAATTTTTCGACAGCATGCCCGGCCCCAAAGTTACTTCCAACATGTGACCTGTAAACTCAGCTTCGGCTCCTACCTTCAGTCCACGTGTACTTTCAAACACCTGTACATAAACATTTTTGCCCACCACTTTGATAACTTCGGCCATCAAACGGTCACCTCCGGTAGTAATATAACAAATTTCATTTTGAGCCACAGGGCCGTCAACAGTCAGCGTAACCATATTGGCGATAACGCCCAAAACAGTTCCTTTTGTTGCCATTCTTATCTTTTTTTATTATTTTCTAAATTCTTCTGGTATCTGAACCTCATTTTTCAAGTTTTGAATCATCTTGCGGAAAAGTTCATTACCTTTTTCCTTATCCAATGAAATCCAGCGTTCAATCATTTCCAGTTGCATCAAAAAAACGAAGATACGTTCTACTGTAAAATAGTGGAAGAAAGACTCATCTTCCAGCCATTTCCATTTTAAGGTATCCACCTTTTTCTCTCGCTCTACCAATTCCTCAATATCGGCAATACGCTGCAACGCTTCAAAATATTCAAGAGTTTCGTTTAATCCGAAATCACGTGCATTCGATGTACGTAATTGTTCGCATACGCTTGTGTTTCCAACAATAACATTCGGCACTTCCAGCTTATACTTACGTGCAGCAAAAGCAGCCAATATATTATTCACGTTTAAATTAAACTCAAACCACGAAGCGATAAAAGGATTCTTGCATGCCATTCCATAAGAAAAATACAATGAAGCTAATAAATCTTCAGCGCGATGCAATTCTTCTTGCGGAAGTATAAAATATTGAGTAACAAAATCCACCAAATAAGAAGGGAATTTTTTATCCGGAACATCTCCGTCACGTACGGCATCAATCAGCTGAAGTAATTCCTCTGCCGAAAAATTACCTCTGCCTTCTGTTACCGCATCTTTATTTTTCAGAAGTTCCAATAAATCTGCATTATCAAATTTCAAATAAAACAAATCTATCAGTTTCCGATCTTGTACGGACAGCTCCGGATACAACTCCGATTTAAAGTCAGCTATAGAATAACTTAATTTACCATCATCCAGCGAAATATCAGGCAAACCAGCTACCAGACAATAATATGTACTCATACTTTTCTGTTAAAACAACATTTCAACTAGCTGAGGACGAAGAAATTCCTTAAAGTAATTTTCGAATTCCTCTTCACCAAAATTCACTTTATACGAACCATCTGCCGGTGAAACAGAGAAAAGTGCTTTAGACCCATTTACTTCTTCTATTCTGACTCCTTTATCGAGCAGGGACTTTACATTTGAGGCAAAATATTTTTTCAAAGCCTCTGCATCTTTTACAGATACGACAATGGGGTCATTTGCCGACCACTGAGCAGCCAGCGTTACAATAAATTTGTTGAAATAATCTTTATCTGCAATAAAACCTTTTACTGCATCCGAAACAGTCTGATTCGTCAATAAATTAGTGATTTCTGTTTTCAGTGCATTCAGGGCTTGTCCCGCAAACAACTTCAATTCGGACTTTGTGTTCTCCGTCAATTCGTCAGCGGACTTACGAGCATTGGCAATGATGCCTTCAGCTTCTTTCTCCGCGTCAGCTATCAACTTCTGAGCTTTCTTCTGAGCCTCTTCGATAAGTCGCTGTGCTTCTTCATTACCCTTTTCCACCCCTTCACGATAAATCTTATCAGTGAGCTCCTGAATTTTGTTTTCCATAATAATTATTAAACTTTAGTTTATAAACTTACAATCTTATCAATTGTAATTATTACAATTTCTGAAGTCAAATATACTAAATAAGCCTTAATCCACTACTATTTTAGAAGAAATATTTCGATTAGAATGGAAAGTTTTTAACCATACAATAACAAATATGTAATACGCTAGAATTAAATATGTTTTGTAACACAAATTAAAAGAAGCCCTTTATTTGGTATTTAAATAAATAGACAAAATTGACTTTTCAGATTTAGGCTAACCCAACTTATACACATATATGTATGTGTTACTTTCTCAAAGGATAAGGCATTCTTATTGTTCAGACCTGCTAAAATTTATGCCCGACCAACGAATCCCCCAAGCTGTACCCAGGTTACAGGAATTCTCACCCGAATGAAAAGTCACGCTAGCGAGCGCACGCCTGAAGCCGATTTATCAGCCATTCCGATATAAAGAGTATCCACACTCCCGCTCTCGGAGCGTCCTGTCACATACGGGCAGGCACAAAAAAGATTCCAAGAAACAAATTCTATCAGATTGTTCAATCGAGTATGCCCATTCATTCCGTCCCGTCGCATCCGGGCATAAAAAAAGGTCCCGCAGCGTCGTTGCTGCAGGACCTCTTCAAGACGGCGACTACCTACTCTCCCACTTGCGCAGTACCATCGGCGTGACGAAGCTTAACTTCTCTGTTCGGAATGGGA
>OJKY01000031.1_pt1 | contig 138733 bp, 133 predicted proteins | sample 1596571 | NCBI WGS metagenome assembly OJKY01 (sample SAMEA4350170, study PRJEB24818) | metagenome | biome: human; feature: gut; material: faeces | place: Denmark | collected 2013-09 | reverse complement strand
GCGGTGCTAATCTAATGCCAAAATTGAACGAGGATAGAGGCGCGGTGCGCAAGAGTACCTTTGGTATGTAACAGGCATATACCGAAGCGAAAGGGCAAACCGCCGAAGGGTCGCTGCTCTGGCCTGTATGAGGGCGATCACCTGGGCCGTCGGAGAACATCCGCCGGACTGCCACAATGTGGAGCGCTATCGAACGGTAAAGCAGGGAACGTGTTTCCCGGCTCATGTTTCAGCTATGATCTCCACAGGGATCATAGCTTTTTTTATCCTTTTTCAATTTTCAACGACCCAAATTGCGAAAGGATGAACAAACATGAATGAAAAGAGAATTGTAAAGCCATGGCAGGCGGGCCTGATGCTCCTGGTGGGCATCGCGGTCATCATTGCGGGTCTGCTGGTGATGAAGCTGAATAACCGCATCGTTCTGGCGCTGGACGGCGTCATCATGTGCCTGATGGCCTGGTGCTTCGGCATCCCCTATGCGGAATTACAGCAGGGCATCAAGGACACGGTATCCTCCATGATCGTGGCCATTCTGATCCTGCTGTCCGTGGGTGTTCTGGTGGGCGTCTGGATGGCCAGCGGCACGGTGCCGGTGATGATCTACTACGGCATGAAGGTGCTGACGCCGGGGCTGTTCCTGCCGGTGGTGTGCATCCTCTGCACCCTGATGTCCACCATGGCGGGCACCTCCTGGGGCACACTGGCCACTGTGGGCGTGGCCTGCATGGGCGTGGCGCAGGGTCTCGGCGTCCCTCTCCCGGCAGCGGCAGGCGCTGTGTGCACCGGCGCGTTCTTCGGCGACAAGGTCTCTCCCCTGTCCGACTCTCCCGTTATCACAGCCACCGTGTGCGATGTGCCTCTGCTGGAGTGCATCCGCCACGCGCTGCTCTCCACGGGGCCGGCTTACCTGATCTCTCTGGTCTTTTTCTTCATCTACGGCCTGCGCTACGCAGGCGGCACCGTGGGCGGCGAGGTCTATGAGGACATTCTCTCCACCGTTTCCGGCAGCTTCTGGCTCAGCCCTGTGCTGCTGATCCCCGTGGTGGTCGTGGTAGCGCTGATCCTGCTGAAGAAGCCCACCATCCCCACCTTTGTGGCGGGCATTGCCGCCGGTGCGCTGCTGGCCATGGTGTGTCAGGGGATGGGCCTGAAGGACATTCTGACGGTGATGTATTCCGGCTATTCCGTGGATTCCGGTTCCGAGGTGGTGAACTCCATGCTCAACCGCGGCGGCTTCACCTCCATGCTCTCCACCATCGGACTGCTGATCGCCGTCGGCATCTTCGGCGCACCTCTGCGGACCGCCGGCGTGGTGGATGTGCTGCTGGTTTTCGTGCGGAAGATCGCCAAGACCTCCCGCTCCATGTCTCTGGGCGTGCTGCTCCTCCATGCGGTGTTTTTCAGCATCACCGGCGCTTACTATGTTTCTTACCCCGTGGTGGGCGGCATGGTGAAGGACCTGTATCCCGAATATCATCTGGACCGGAAGAATCTGAAGCGTACCCTGCTGGACACCGGAACGGGTCTGGCCCCCATGGTGTCCTGGTCCACCACCGGTTCCTATACTGCTACGACACTGGGCGTGGGAAATCTGGCCTTCCTGCCCTACGCGCCCATGCTGTGGCTGTCCATCGTATTTTCGATCATTTTTGCGGTCACCGGCATCGCTACGGCCAAGACAAAGGAGGACTGACCCATGGAACGGATCTTACAGCGCTGGTATGACATGATCGCCATTCGCTCCGTCAACGGTCACGAGGCCGCTATGGCGGACTATGTGGCCAATGTACTGCGGGAGCTGGGGATGGAGCCCCATTACAGCTACTTTGAAGAGGATACCGCCCGGCAGCGGCCCTCGGTGTGGTCGGTGCTGGACAGCGGCCGCCCCGGAAAGACGGTGTTGCTCATCGGCCATCTGGACACGGTGGATGTGTCCGACCGCTGGAAGACGGACCCCTTTGTTCCCACGGAGATCGACGGCAAGGTCTATGGCCGTGGCGCCATGGACATGAAGGGCGGACTGGCCGCCCTTCTGGAGACCCTGACCTATTACGCTTCCCATACCGACGAAATCTGCGGAAAGATCCTGGCCTGCTTTGTGGCGGACGAGGAGGGTCTGAGCAAGGGCACCTACCAGCTGGTAGCGGAGGATGTGATCCACGCGGACTATGCCATCATGGGCGAGTGCCGGTATGACAACGTGGCTGTGGGCTTTCGCGGCCGTTACAGCTTTGAGGTGACGGTTCACGGACAGACCGCCCATGCCAGCCACTATCCCGAGGTGGGCGAAAACGCCCTGATCTCCGGCGGACGGCTGGCGGCGGCCATCGAAGCCCTGCCCACCTTGCAGCATCCCCATCTGAATCACGGTACCTGGTGCGTCCGGTATATGGAGGGTGGCAACCCCGGTTCGCTGGTGGTGCCGGAGAAGTGCTACCTCTTTGTGGACCGCCATGTAGTGCCCGGCGAGACAGACGAGACCTGTATCGCGCAGATCCTCGGAGCCGCAGAGGAACTGGGGCTGGCCGGAAAGGTAGACGTGCGGCTCAAGCCCCGCAATTCCCCCTATATGCAGTCCTTCGCTCTGGCGGAGGAGCACCCGCTGGTGCGGACGTTGCAAGAGGAATTCCGCGCCGTTACCGGCAAGGAGCTGCCCAGCGCCTATGACGCTTCCGTGTGTGACTCCAATATTCTGGCGGTGGTGCTGGGGATCCCCACGGTGACCTTCGGCCCTGCCGGCGGCAATATGCACGGCGACGATGAGTACGGCTATGCCTGGCAGGTGAAAAACTGCGGCGAGATCTACCGCCGCACCGTGGCCCGCCTGCTGGCGGAGCAGGCGTGAGCGTGTAAGCGCAGATTAAGGTTGGCAATTCATCTGTACTAATAAAAATTACCCTGCCGGAATCGGCAGGGTAATTTTATACGCTGTTCGTTTTGGCGGTAATAGTATTTTAATTGATCGCCGACTTTTTGATCTGGCTTGAATGGGACAGAGACAACCGCCTGTTTAGATATCAAAATGAATGGCTGGGTGGTTGCTCACATGCCCGTTACTATCTGGGATCGCATCTGTAACATACAACGCGCAGCCCTTCTCCCGCACCATCTGAAGGACGGAGGCAGCGGGACAATCATCGGTACGGGTGTTGGAGACAGAGATCACAACCGTCTTCGGGGCCAGCATATCCAGCAGATGTGGGGTGATGGAATCCCGGTGGCCATGATGCGGCAGCTTGACAAGTGTACAGGGCGGGATTTCATGCTTCTCCCAGCAGTCGGCATACATATCGCCGGGCAACTCCACGGCAGTTTCCTTGCAGATCAGCCGCAGGCGGATGCTGGTGTTGTTGATAAAGCCATCTAACTCCTCCAACTCCCCGTTGTCGGCCCGGTCTTCCAGCACATTTTGCCAGATGGCGGCCTGACGCTCAAAAATAGGCTGCGCTTCCAAGAAGCATTCTGCCGTCAGTTCCGGCGTCAGCGGCCACGTGCCGGGGGACGCAAGAGAAATCTCTGTTCCCTGCCGTTCCATAATCGCAAGTGCGCTTAAGAATACATTCAGAGATTCCAGCAGGCATCTGGCTCCGGCGGAAAACCCTTCCGGTACCGGTACACGTTTCCCCCAGAAGATTCTGTCCGGAAGATAGTTGCACCGGAAGCTCCTGACCGCAACGCACTCCAGCAATTTCGTCAGACCGCCGCTGTGGTCTCTGTGAAGATGGGTCAGCACCAGCAGATCCAGAGTATCTATTCCCTCCTGCCGCAGGAAGTCCGCGGCAGAGATTCGCTGAGAATCAGGCCCCCCATCGCCGACGGTCCAATCACCGCAGTCCACCAGCATGGTGAAGCTGCCGCTGCGAATCAAAATGGCATCCCCATAGCCCACATTGATAAAATCAAGTGTCATGGCTCCCTCCATCCTTCAGGATGTGGAGCTTTCGGGTATCCAGACAGAGCTGCACGGCCCCACTTCTGGCTCCGCTCAGGTCCACATTGGCATCGTCGATAATAAACTGTTCCTCACCGACCCGCACCCAGTAGCGGATCATGCGGCCCAGAAAGCTGTAATTTTCGATCTGACCTTCCAGACTCTTCCCTTCCGGCACAGACTCCCCGGGTTCCGCCAGACGGATGCACTCCGGCCGCACCACCAGCGTCACGGTCTCGCCGGGTTCCACAGGGACCTCCGTGGGAATCTGGAGGAGCATCCCGTTGTGGTCAGCGGCAACAGTGCCGCCTTCAGCAGACACAATTCTGGCGGTCAGGAAATTGACCGTGCCCACGAAATCTGCCACAAAGCGGTTGGCAGGCCGGAAATAGATCTCCCAAGGAGAGCCGATCTGCTCGATGTGTCCGCTGCGCATGACCGCAATGATGTCGGACATGGAGAGTGCCTCATCCTGGTCATGGGTAACATAGATAGTGGTGATGCCCAGCTTCTGCTGGATCTGCCGCAGTTCCGTGCGGACGTCCACACGCAGCTTGGCATCCAGGTTGGAAAGGGGTTCGTCCAGAAGCAGGATCTCCTGGCCCATCACCAGTGCCCGGGCAAAGGCCACCCGCTGCTGCTGACCGCCGGACATCTCCTTGGGGAATCGCTTCTCCAACCCTACCAGGTTAAACATCTTCAGCATTTCCTGAACCCGGCGATCCATCTCTTCCTTAGGGGTTTTATTCAGCTTCAGGCCATAGGAAATGTTCTCGTAGACAGTCATATGGGGAAAAAGCGCGTACTCTTGGAACACCAGAGGGGTGTTGCGCTTAAAGGGCGGCAGTCCGTTCATCCGTTTGCCGTCTACCAGCACATCGCCCGATTCCGGCTCGGAAAAGCCGGCCAACTGGCGCATCAGGGTCGTTTTACCGCAGCCGGAGGGACCCAGGAGCGTCACAAAAGCACCTTTGGGGATCTCAAGAGACACATGATCCAGTGCCGTAAAGTTTCCGAACTGCTTAACAACATTTTTAAATTCAATGTAAGGTCTCATATCTCTTCGCCTCCTGTTTACAATTCCAGCTCAATGCCCTGCTTACCCAAAACCCACTGCGCCAGCTTCAAAACGGTGAACGCAATGGTGATCAGTACGATGGTAAAGGCTGCCGCCTCACCGTACTGTCCACTCTGCACCAGCACCATAACCGAGATGGTACCCACAGTAGTAGAGGGCGCATACAGGAAGATCACCACGCTCAGGCAGGTGACGGACCGCAGGAAGGACAACACAAAGCTGGACATAAAGGGCGCTTTCAGCAAGGGAATGATGACGTCCTTAAAGGAACGGAAGCTGTTGGCTCCCAGATTCAGCGCCGCATCCTCCACGGATGCGCCGATCTGCTGCAGCCCCGCCGTGGCAGAACTGTAACAGGTGGGAATATTCCAGAACAGCAGGGCCAGAACCATAATCACGGAGGTTCCCGTCAGCTCAAGGGGCGGCGCATTAAAGGCCATCACGAAGCCGATGCCGAGGAACATACCGGGAATGGCGCCGGGCAGAATACCCAGGAAATCCAACAGGCGGTTAACACCCACCTGCTTCTTCTGCACGATGTAGGCCAGGACCATCGCCAGGAACGAAGCCCCCAGAGAAGCCAGGAAGCCATAGCGGATCGAGTTCCAGATCTGCTTTCCCTTCAGGAACACATACTGGATATTCTTCATGGTCAGCGACCAGTCATAGCCCCAGGTCTTGGTAAACGCGCCATAGAAAAGCGTACCGTAGACCAGCAGGATAAAGAGGGAGATCAGCATCGTCAGGCTGAACAGCCCCCATTTGACCCACTTGGGGACCGGGAAGGGGTTCAAGGAGATCTCCTTGCCGGTGATTGTCACATAAGACCGTTTGCCCACCCAGAAGTTTTTCACCAGGAACAACACCACCGCAGGGACCAGCAGTGCCACCGCCAGCACAGAGGCGGTCTTCATATCGTACCAACCGGAAATCTGCATATAGGCTTCTGTGGGCAACAGAGCCAGGTCTCCGCCAATCATCTGGGGATTGCCAAAGTCGGTGAGCACATTGATGGCAGCCACCAACGCACCGCCAGCCACGCCGGGGCGGCACAGCGGCCAAAAAACATCCTTGAATACACGCCAGCGGGGAGCGCCCATGTTATAGGCCGCATACTCCAAATTGGTGGAAATGGAGCGGATCACGCCGTAAATGACAGAGTAGGCATACGGAAAAAACGTGACGGTCTGGACGATCCACAGGCCCAGCCGGCCATAAATATCAACATGCAGCCCCAGAAGCTGTTTGGTGACGATACCCTGTACGCCGAAAAGCAGAATATAACTCAGTGCCACGATAAAAGGCGGGGACACGATGGGCAGCAGCGTCACAAATCTGAAAAGGCCCTTACAGGGAACATCCAACCGGGCAATAACGTATGCAAAGAGGAATGCCACCGCCGTGCAGGACACCGTGGAGATCAGGGTCATGAACAGGCTGTTTTTCAGGGCTGTGAACCAGCGGGCTTTCTGGAACAGCTGCATATAGTCCTGTCCGCTGGGGAACGTGATAACCCGGATCACCGGGTATACCACGAAGAATCCAACGAAAAGGATAATCGCGATAATGGCCAGCATTAAAAGCGGTTCGTTTTTCAGCCGCTTCATTTCTTTGACCGATTCCCGGAGCGCAACACCGGAGGCCATAAGGATCAGCTCCTTCCGATAAGGTGATAAAAGAGGTTCGTTGAAAGTATAGGGTGTCTAAAAATAGCATGGGCCGCCTGCCCACAGCGCAGGCAGGCGGCCCAAGGAAGAATGAAGAAACGAAATCAGGCGCGGTTGGAAATGATCTCAGCGTCGAACTTCTCCAGAACGGCTTCCTTCATAGAAGCGGCCTGATCACGGTCATAGTCAACAAGATCTACTTCCTCCAGAGTGGGCAAACCGACAGGGGCTGCCACATCGGTGCGGACGGGATAGCGGTAAGAAGTGGCAACGCTCAACTCCTGCGCTTCCTTCGTCAGCAGCCAGTCGATGAACGCCTTGGCGTTCTCGGTGTTGGGTCCACCCTTAATGATGGCGGAGCCGCCGATCTCATAAGCAGTCTGCTTGGGGATGATGAGCTTCAGCGGATAGCCCTGCTGCTGGATCTTGAAGCTGTCATGGGCCCAAGCGATGGAGGCGATAAACTCACCGGTAGCCACAGGGCTGATGACATCGCCGGCACCCTTATAATAATGATGTACGTTCTGATCCAGAGCCTTCAGATAATCCCACGCAGCGTCCTCGCCCAAGCGGAAGATCTGGCAGGCAGTGGCGATGTAAGCGCCGCCGGCCGTGGTGGGGTTGGCCCACACGAACACGTCCTTATAGTTGGGATCCAGCAGATCATCCCAGGTTTCCGGCATCTTGACACCCTTGGGAGCCAATTCCTTCTCAAAGCGCTCCTCGTTGATGATGATGCTCAGAACGCCCATGTACCAGCCCTGCCAGAAATGATTGGGATCGTTAAAGCGGGCATCCAGGCTGTCATTGTTGGGAGAGTCATATGCCTCAAAAGCACCTGCATCGGCCAAAGAGCCATACAGGTCCACAGAGCCGCCTACCAGAATGTCCGCCTTTGGATTGGCCATCTCTGCCTGCACACGGGCCACGGCATCGCCGCCGCCCAGAGAGATGTACTCGATCTCAATGCCGGTATCCTTCTTGAACTGGTCTGCGATGGCGATGGTATTGTCCTCGTTCAGTGCGGAATAGACCACCAGCTTGCCGCCGGTCTGTCCTGCGGTGCTGCCGTCATTCGTGTCTGCGGGAGGGGTATCCGTTTTGCCGCCGCATGCGGCCAGAGTCAGCGCCATAGTCAGCGCCAGTGCTAAGCTCAAAAACTTCTTCATGGGACACAGCTCCTTTTCATCATATTGATTTTGAGGAAAACGCGGTGCGTTTCTGTATCTATACCGTACCAAATATTTTGGAACGTGTCAATTATTATTTTAGCATTTCGCACATATTCTCATCGTTTTCGTTATTGTGCATATATAATATGAACAACAATCAGCGCATTGCACAGTGTGCTCTTGCGTCCATTGACTTGATGCAGCAGCAAAATCATAGTAAAATAAATGTATCACAAGCATAGGGGGAGGATGACGTATGCCCACCATCAAGGATATTGCCCGAGAGGCGGGTGTTTCCCACGGGACGGTCTCCAACGTTATCAACGGCCGGGGCAACGTCAGCGTGGAGAAGATACAGCTGGTGTGGCAGGCTGCGGAGAAGCTGGGCTACAAGGTCAACAGCAAGGCACAAAGCCTCCGGCAGGGTCAGGACCGCAGCATTGCGGTGCTTCTGCCGAGCATTGAGGACCGCCGCTGGGCGGCCATGTATGAGGTATTCCAGAACGAGTTTATCCGGCACGGCTATTCAGTTCAGCTATATTCCACCCGCTCTATGGAGACCGCCGAGAAAGAACTGCTGGCTGCCGCTCTGGCTGAGCGGGTCAGCGCGGTCATCAGCCGTTCGTGTCTGTTGGATGCCGCGGCGTATTATCGGGCAGAGGCCCCGGAGCTTCCAATTGTACTCCTTTCTCGGGAAAGCCGTGCACTCGAAAATGTTATGTATGCCGCGTTCGATCCCGAGCGAATGGGAACAGACATCGCCTGGCATCTGCGGCGGAAAGGACTGCGGCGGATCGGTATTTTTACAGAGCCTGCCGCATTTCCGGATACCGCGCTGTTTCTAAATGGATTCCGGACGGTCTGTGCGGATGAGACAAGTGTTCTGGATTGCCCAAATCATCAGGTGGATCTGCGGGCCTTTGAGCTTTTTGAAGAGGACGAACCGTTTGATGCCATCGTATGCACGGATCAGCGCCGGGAATCGGCTGTCCGGGCGGCCTGTGCTTATGCCAGCCGTCGGCCGCTGCCGCTGATCGTGTCTGCTGCCCCCCGGTCTGCTGTGACCGATCCGTTGGCGTTGGCATATGAGCTGGATTACAAGCGTCTGGCGCACCGGATCGTTAAGACTCTGTTGGCGCATCTGGAAACGCGATCCCCCCTGCCGCCGACCCTTTTTATGGAGAACAATGGTTTTCGAAATCAGGTACCGGTGCCGCAGTTGACAGAATCAAACCTGCGGATGCTCACGATGGCGTCCCCTTCCACCACAGCGTTGAAACGCCTGCTGCCGCATCTGGAAAAGAGCACAGGGATTCATCTGGAACTGACGGTGCTCCCTTCCCTGAGAGATGTCTACAAGGTGATCCAATCCTCCGGCAGCGGACGATATGATCTGATCCGTATGGATGTGGCCTGGATGGACGAGCTTGCCGAAAAGCTGTTTCGGCCGCTCCGCCAAATTCCCTTTGACTGGGACGGTCTGCTGGCGCAGACGCTGCCGGAGTTCGGAGACAGCTATACCTCCGTCAACGGAGAGCGCATCTGCGTCCCCTACGATCCCAGCACACAGCTTATGTTTTACCGGCGGGATTTGTTTTGCGACCCCACCTACAAGCGAATGTATTTTGAAGCCTACCGGCGGGAACTGGAGGTTCCAAGGAGCTTTGAAGACTACAATCGAATTGCAGGCTTTTTCACCCGCAGCCTCAATCCGGCTTCCCCCGTGCAGTATGGTACAACGGTAGCCATCGGCAACGTGGTGGTAAGCCCCAGTGAATTTCTGCCCCGTTTGTTTGAGCAGGGTGGAAAGCTGTTCAACGCCAAAGGCCAGATCACTGTCGACACCCCGGAAGCCTTGGCAGCCCTGAAAAACTACCGGGAAACGTATGCCTGCTCCGACAGGACCGTGCATGACATCTGGAAAAACGTGCTGGAAGGCTTTGCGGATGGCTCCGCTGCCATGACAGTGGTGTTTATCAACTATGCCTCCCACATTTTAAACTCCAAGATGTCCAGCATCGCCGGCAAGCTTGGCTTTGCGCCGGTACCAGGCGGCAAGCCCCTGTCAGGCGGCGGCGTGGTGGGAATCACCCGAAGTTGCGCGCACCCGGAAACGGCTTGTGCGTTTTTGTCCTGGCTGTATTCCAACCAGACCGCACCGGCGTTCACCTTACTGGGCGGGTTGTCACCCTGCCGTTCGGCATACAGCAACCGGGACATCAAGGAGCGGTATCCTTGGCTGTCTGCGGCCCGCCGCAGCTTTCCCAGCGCCCAGCGCCGGAGTGGAAGTGCCTATTACAGCAACTTCAGCGAGCTGCAAATGGAGAATATCCTGGCAGCCTATGTGCAGCGGGCAGTCCTCGGCGTCTGTACACCGGAGGAGGCCCTTGCGCAGGCGCAAGCGGAAATGGACGCACATTTTACTGCAAATTCGGAATTTCTCTGATAATGGCGCGGCTTAGAATGAAAAAGCGCAAAGAAAAACACGGCAAGCATGCCGTGTTTTTCTTTTATGCCCTCTATGCTTATACGTTTTCATTCCCCAAAAACGTGCAGATACACCGAAATAAGGACCGAGAGGGCCTTGCAATTGCATCTAGTTAATTCAATGCTCCAGCTGGTCCACGAACTGCCGGGCCGTCCGGCCGGAACGGCTGCCGCTGCGGACCTGCCAGGTGGCGGCTGCGGCCCGGAGCTGTTCCGGCGAGAGGTCCGTCCCCGCCTTTTCCGAAAGCGCGGAGACGATCTGCTGGTATTCCTCGAAGGTGGGGGCCGGGTAGAAGATCTGCAAGCCGAAGCGGCTGGCCAGAGACAGCTTTTCCTCTACGGTGTCGGAGCGGTGAATGTCGCCGTTGTGCTCCACATCGCCGCGGTCGCTCCACACCTCCCGCACCAGATGGCGGCGGTTGGAGGTGGCGCAGATCCGCACGTTTTCCGGCGGCGCCTCCGCACCGCCCTCCATGACGGCCTTCAGATATTTATAGGAGGTCTCGTTTTCCTCAAAGGACAGGTCATCCAGAAACAGAAGGAAGCGGTAGTTGCGGCCCTTCACCTGCCGCAGAATGGCGGGGATCAGGTCATACTGCTCCTTGTAAAGCTCAATGAGCCGCAATCCCTGATCGGCATATTCGTTGACAAGGGCCTGAATACTGGTGGATTTTCCGGTACCGGCATCGCCGTAGAGCAGCACGTTGTTGCTGCCCTTCCCCCGCAGAAAGGCTTCCGTGTTGCGGATCAGCAGATCCTTTTGCTGCCGGTAGCCCACCAGATCCGCCAGACGCACCGGGGGACGGTCCTCCACAGAGACCAGCTCCGCGCCGTTCCCTGTCCTTCTGGCCCGGAACACCTGCCCCATGCCCAGCAGACCGACGCCCTGGGTCTGGTAGTACGCCGTCAGGCGTTCCAGCAGCCCCTCCGGAGAACCGGCGGCGGCCAGTTCCCCGCTGAACGCCAGAAACGAGGCGCAATCTACGGTACGGCGGCTCTCGTGGCGAAAGTCCCGCAGCAGCGGCCACGCCCCGCCCTCCGGCGGCGCGTTCAACAGCTCAAAAAAGAGCTTCATATCTGCCAGCGCCAGCGCTTTCAGCGTGTCCTGTCCGCTGGAACGCCGCTCCCATGCGAGGGAGAAAGGGTTTTCACTTGACACCAATTCCCGGGCGATGCAGCAGCGCCACAGGTCTCCCTGCCAGCCGTTTTCCACGGCCAGCGCCACCAGCTCCCCCTGAGCGGCCACGCGGACGGCTTCCTCCGTCGCCATGAGCCGCCGGAGAAGGCTGTCCGGCTTCTGCCGGAACAAAATCAGGCTGTCTAATGCCTCAACTGTGTGCATAAGCCCTGCCCTCATTGCAGAATAGCGCCCTTGTCGGCAGAGGACACCAGCTTGGCGTAGCGGGTCAGATAGCCGCTCTTGATCTTCGGCTCCGGGCAGGCCCAGGTTTTCCGGCGCTCCGCCAGCTCCGCGTCCTCCACGCACAGGTGGATGGACCGGCCGGGAATGTCGATCTCAATGAGATCCCCCTCCCGCACCAGACCGATCACGCCGCCGGAGGCAGCCTCCGGGCTGACGTGGCCGATGGACGCTCCCCGGGTCGCGCCGGAGAACCGGCCGTCGGTGATGAGGGCCACGTCCTTGTCCAGTCCCATACCGGCGATGGCGGAGGTGGGGTTCAGCATCTCCCGCATACCGGGGCCGCCCTTGGGACCCTCGTAGCGGATCACCACCACGTCGCCGGGATGAATGCCCCCGGCGTAGATGACGGCGATGGCCTCCTCCTCGCTGTTGAACACCCGGGCGGGACCCTTGTGCCGCAGCATCTCCGGGGCCACGGCGCTCTGCTTCACCACGCAGCCGTCCGGAGCCAGATTGCCGAACAGGGCGGCGATGCCGCCGGTCTTGGAATAAGGCTCCTCCAGCGGGCGGATGAGGCTGGTGTCCAGATTCTCCGCCGTTTCCAGATTTTCCCCTACGGTCTTACCCGTCACGGTGGGCAGCGAGGTATCCAGCAGACCGGCCTTGGTCAGCTCCTTCATCACGGCCCAGACGCCGCCGGCCCGATCCAGATCCTCGATATAGGTGTCACCGGCAGGAGCCAGATGGCAGAGGTTGGGAGTTTTGTCGCTGATGCCGTTGACCATGCGCAGATCCAGCTCCACCCCGGCCTCGTGAGCAATGGCGGGCAGGTGCAGCATGGTGTTGGTGGAGCAGCCCAGCGCCATGTCCACGGTCTCGGCGTTGTGGAAGGCGGCTTCTGCCATAATATCCCGGGGACGGACGTTTTTCTCCACCAGCTCCATGATCTTCATGCCGGTCTGCTTGGCCAGCCGCAGCCGGGCGGAGTACACGGCGGGAATGGTGCCGTTGCCCCGGAGGGCCATGCCGATGGCCTCCGTCAGGCAGTTCATGGAGTTGGCGGTGTACATACCGGAGCAGGAGCCGCAGGTGGGACAGGCGTTTTCTGTGTAATCCGCCACCCCGGCCTCGTCCAGCTTTCCGGCGTGATACGCCCCCACCGCCTCAAACATATGGCTCAGGCAGGTGCGGCGGCCATCCTCGAGGCGGCCCGCCAGCATGGGGCCGCCGGAGCAGAAGATGGTGGGGATATTCAGCCGCGCCGCCGCCATCAGCAGGCCCGGCACGTTCTTGTCGCAGTTGGGGATCATCACAAGACCGTCAAACTGGTGGGCCATGACCATGGCCTCCGTGGAGTCCGCGATGAGGTCCCGGGTCACCAGAGAATACTTCATCCCCACGTGGCCCATGGCGATGCCGTCGCACACGGCGATGGCCGGAAACATCACCGGCGTACCGCCTGCGGCCCGGATACCGGCCTTTACAGCCTCGGCGATCTTGTCCAGCCCCATGTGGCCGGGGACGATCTCGTTATAGGAGCTGACCACGCCGATGAGGGGCCGGGCAAGCTCCTCATCGGTATAGCCCAGCGCGTAAAGCAGGCTGCGGTTGGGCGTCCGCTCCACGCCGGTCTTGATCTGTTCAGAACGCATACGCTTCTCCTCCCCTCGGTCAGTTGGAGGCGGTGTCCAGATCCTTGTCGCCGCCCCAGATCATGTTGCGGCGCAGCTCCTCGCCCACCTGCTCCATGGGGTGCTTGGCCAGCTGGTCCCGCTTGGAGTTGAAGAAGGTGCGGCCCCGGCTCTTGTTCTCCGCGATCCAGCGGCCGGCAAAGGTGCCGTCCTGAATGTCCGCCAGCACCGCCCGCATCCGGGCCTTGGTCTCCTCGTGGGGCAGCACCCGGGGGCCGGAGACGTACTCGCCGAACTCGGCGGTGTCGGAGATGGAGTAATTCATGGCGGCCACGCCGCCCTTGTTGATGAGGTCGATGATGAGCTTCATCTCGTGGATGCACTCGAAATAGGCGTTCTCCGGGGCGTAACCGGCTTCCACCAGCGTCTCGAAGCCGCACTGCATCAGATCCACCACGCCGCCGCACAGAACGGTCTGCTCGCCGAAGAGGTCGGTCTCGGTCTCATCGTGGAAGGTGGTCTCCATGATGCCTGCCCGGGCGCCGCCGATGCCGGCGATGTAGGCCAGCGCGATCTCGTAGGCCCGGCCGGTGGCGTTCTGCTCCACGGCCACCAGACAGGGCACGCCCTTGCCGGAAACATAGGTGGAGCGGACAGTGTGGCCGGGGCCCTTGGGTGCCGCCATGAACACGTCCACACCGGCGGGAGGCACGATCTGCTTGTAGCGGATGTTGAAGCCGTGGGCAAAGGCCAGGGCGTTGCCCTCCTCCAGATAGGGGGCGATATCCTTTTTGTAAACGTCGGCCTGTACCTCGTCATTGATGAGCATCATCACGATGTCGCCCCACTTGGCGGCCTCGGCAACATTCTTAACGGTAAGCCCTGCGGCCTCCGCCTGGGCCCAGTTCTTGGAGCCTTCCCGCAGGCCCACGCAGACCTCGCAGCCGGAGTCCTTCAGGTTCAGGGCATGGGCATGGCCCTGAGAGCCGTAGCCGATCACGGCGATCTTCTTGCCGTTGAGATAGTTCAGGTCGCAATCCTTTTCATAATACATCTTAGCCATGGTAAATTTCTCCTTTTTATAATGGTTTTGTGTTGAAATGAATGATAAATGCCCGATTTACAGCATTTTTCCAAGATTGAATTCCAGTGTTTCCTTCCGCTCGTCCTGAATGGTATACCGGCCCCGCTCCAGCGCCACCATGCCGGTGCGGACCATTTCCAGAATCCCGAACTCCCGCAGCAGATCCGTCAGCGCCTCGTTTTTGGATTCCTCCCCGATGACCGCCAAAGTCATGGAGGTGGAGGAAACGTCCAGAATGGAGGCCCGGAACACGTTGGCCAGCTGGATCAGCTCGCTGCGGACGCTCCGTTCCTCCGCCCGGACCTTGCAGAGCACCATCTCCCGGCGGATGGAGTGCTCCTCCGCCAGCAGCCGGACGGAATGTACCGGCACCATTTTGGACAGCTGGTTGCACAAAAGCTCCGTCTGCTGGTCATCCGTCAGGACCTCCAGCGTCAGGCGGGACAGGCCGCGTTCCTCCGTGGGGCCGACGGCCAGAGACTCGATGTTGAACCCCTTACGGGAAAACAGCCGGGAGATCTGGGAGAGCACGCCGGGCTCGTCATCCACCAGGACGGAAAAGGTGCGTAATGTCATTTCCATGATGTTGTCCTCCTCTCCTCAGCTCAGCAGGAATTCCGTGATGTGATGGCCGCCGTTGACCATGGGGTGCACCATCTCGTCGGCGTTGATGGCGCAGTCGATGACGTAGCCCCGGCCCTGAGCGCTTTCCGCCAGCGCCTCCGTGATGGCCTCCTCCAGCTCGCTGGGCTGGGTGACCCGGCGGCCCTTCAGACCGAAGGCGTCCGCGAACTTCACGAAGTCCGGGCTGCGGTTTTCCAGCGACGTCTGGGAATACCGGTGGTCGTAGATCAGGCTCTGCCACTGCCGGACCATGCCCAGATTCCGGTTGTTGAAGATCACGGTGATGACCGGCAGCCCGTAATAGGCCTCGGTAGCCAGCTCGTTGCCGTTCATGCGGAAGCAGCCGTCGCCGGTGATGTGGATCACCGTTTTGTCCGGGTTCCCCTGTTTGGCGCCGATGGCGGCCCCCAGGCCGAAGCCCATGGTGCCGAAGCCGCCGGAGGTCAGGAGCTGGCCGGGATAGTCGAAATGCAGGTGCTGGATGGCCCACATCTGGTGCTGGCCCACATCCGTGGCCACGATGGAGTCCTGCGGGCATTTTCGGGCGATGGCGGAAAGCACCTGCTTCGGCGTCAGGACGCTCTCGCTTTCGCCGTACTCCGTTTCCCGGGGGAAGGAGAGCACGAAGTCCTTCCACTCCTTATGCTCGTACTGGGGCAGGCGCTCCAGCAGCAGGTTCAGGACCTGCTTGGCGTCGCCGATGATGTGATGGTCCGTCTGGACGTTCTTGTTGATCTCCGCCCGGTCGATGTCGATATGGACGATCTTGGCCTGATGCGCGAAGGTCTCCGGCTTCAACGCCACCCGGTCGGAGAATCGGCAGCCCACGGCGATCAGCAGATCGCAGTTGTCGCAGGCCATGTTGGAGGCCACGGAACCGTGCATCCCGATCATGCCGGTGGTCATCACATCCCGGCCGGAAACGCCGCCGCCACCCATCACGGTAATGGCCACCGGCGCGTCGATCCGGCGGACAAACTGCCGGAATTCCTCGTGGGCACGGCTGCGGACCACGCCGCCGCCGCAGATCAGCATGGGCTTTTTGGATTCCGCGATCATCTCCACCAGCTTTTCCACGTCGTCCAGATCCGCCTCCGGCATTTTCAGGCTGCTGGTGTAGGCCCGGCGGATCAGAGACGCCAGATGCCCGGAGGCAGCGTGCTGCTCCAGAGGCAGCGGCTCGTAGTCGCACTCGGCGCTGGTCACGTCCCGGGTGATATCGATGACCACCGGACCGGGGCGGCCGCTGCGGGCCAGGGCGAAGGCCTCCCGCACCGTGTCCGCCAGCTTTGTCACATCCCGCACCAGATAGGTGGATTTCGTAATGGGCATCGTAATGCCGGTAATGTCCACCTCCTGAAACGCGTCCCGGCCGATGAGGTTCTGGGGCACGTTGCAGGAGATAAAGACCACCGAGGAGGAGTCCATATACGCGGTGGCAATGCCGGTGGTCAGGTTCGTGGCGCCGGGGCCGGAGGTGGCGAAGCACACGCCCACCTTGCCGGTGCTGCGGGCGTAGCCGTCCGCCGCGTGAGCGGCCCCCTGCTCATGGGAAGTCAGAATATGGGTGATCTCCTTATAGTCATATAAAGCATCATACACGTTCAGGATCGTGCCGCCGGGATACCCGAAAATGGTATCCACCTTCTGTTCCCGCAGACATTCCATCAAGATCCGCGCGCCTGTGAGTTTCATGTCGATTACCTCCCCGTACAAGTAGCAAAAAAAGCGGCCCCGCTGACCAGCGGGACCGCTTTCGGCTCGTTTTTCTTACAAGCTCAACCGTTCTGTACCCCACGCCAGCCATATGGAATTGTGCCAATAATGGAAATAATGGCAACAAAAATGGACGCCATAATGGCGTCCATAATAATGGCGATCATAGAACAAGCGCTTGCGGCGCAAGAGGATACGGCGTCTGCCTTGGCAGCCGCTGCGACAGTATGATCGAACAACTTCATCATCCTGTCCACATCCCCTCTCGTAAGATGTGGTTACAGTACCACTCGCGAAGCGCTTTGTCAATCTGGTTTTGATAGATCGACCTATCTTTCGTAGCATTTCCAAAAATTTGCGGAATCCCGGAAAAGGGGAATTGTAAATTTTTGCCATAAAAAGCCGATCCCGGGTCTGTTCTGCAAAAGGGCCGCAGACTTATACAGCACCCAAAACGGCGCCCCCGCCGGAGATCCTTCTCCGACCGGGAGCGCCGTTCTGTTTTCGCTTTTCTGCTCCGGAAATCCATTCAGGAGATTTCGGCGGTTTTTCCGTACCAACATCTACCATGTAAGAGCAACTAAAATTACTCCATTAAGGGAAAATAAGGGAAACTTTTTATTGTCACGCAGATGCACACGCTGAAATCTCATCCGGATTTTGTTGCCACTGTCGTATCTCCGCCGCTGCACAGATTTATAACGTAGCGGTGGAAATCTTCGTTATTAATAAGATAGACTTTTGGGTCAGCTCGGCCAAAGAGCATGAGTATGCCATCATTTTTGGCTTCTATAATTTGGGAAGATGGTTGGCAAATGAGTTGTAGGGTGCCATCGTTTTTACTTTGAAAATTGATACTGCTTCCATCATGCAACCCAATTTCGATAGATGCCAAAGTAAGTGCATCACCAAATTCTTTTGTTTTTTTGGCGCCTGAAAGGCTTATTAATCTGGATTGTAGTTCATCGATTTGCGCCTGATTTGGCCACCGAACGGTTCTGTTATATGAATCGGTGGGATCTGTTGCGTATGTTGTAACCACATCTACTATTGGATTTGATTCGAAGTCAAAAGCAGGCGTTTTAGGGGCAGTCTGAAAACCTATCGCAAGAATAGCCACTACTGCAATCGCAATTACAACATAGATAGTTTTCTTTTTCATTTTAGCCTCCTCCGTTGAACTTATACAAAAGCGCAGCAGCTTTACAAGAAAACTGCCGTGCATTTTAGAGGGCAGATTCTTGTCCTCAATTATGATCTGAATAACTAATTGATTTATTATATTTCAAACTGGTGCAAAAGTAAAGCGAGTATAATTCAAAAAATCTTCAGGTAAGAGATAAAAGATAACACGAAATAACAGCATATAACACCATATAAGCACATATAACGCAATATGTGAAAACCATTCATAAATTGTTTAATTCTCTATATTTTGGCAAACTTTTTCTATTGAAATATACTGTATTTGTCCTCCAGTTCCGGGCCTCCATCCAGAATCAAAGTATCCGTGTACTAAAGTAACTGTGTAAAGAATGACAAGAACAAAGGCAGAAAAGAACAAAGCCGCTTGATACGGCGAAAACACTGACAGCCACAGGTGTGGTAAATGTGATGTAGGCGCAAATTGCCCAGAAGTAGCAGAACAAGCAGCACCCGGTCTACCGCTTGTTCAACACCCGCACCGACACCATCCACAAGCATCACTGGCGAGGAAAAATCTCCGACGAAACTAAGACGGGAGGCACTCTATCTGGCGGGGAACTACCTGGACAAGGAACTGATGAACAATGACTACGCGCTGACGGATATGCGCGAGACATGGAATTGGAACACATTTACGCGGAGGCAGAAAAGCGTTAGCGTTTCTCTACGCTGGACGCGGATACCCTCTGCGCCGCACTTTATTGACATAGCCCGACAACAGCGACACGCCGCCCACCAGCCGTTCGTCGATCTGTTCGGCCAGAAAATCGCCATGCATATCGTTCGAGTGCAGGATCGTCAGCTTTTTCAGATTCTTCATGCGCCTCTCCTTTCTTCCGCAGCCGATCACTTCTCCGCTCGTTCGTTCCTCCCGATTCCGACACAGCCCTCAGGGGGCTGACCGCAGTTTGAACAGGGGGTGCGCCGGTTTTCTTACCGCACCCCCAGCGCCTATTCACTTGTGAGAGATGGACGGCAACTCCGCTTGACATCACCTTCGCGGTGCAAACACCCCAATGGTATTACTTATTATAATAACATGATATCGGGTATCGCCGCAAAATGCAAGAACATTTTGCGTTTCTATCAAAAACATTTGTCCTTGTGTCAAAGATTTCAAATTAAAACACGCACAGGGCGGTGAAGCAGGCAGCATCCGGGCCGAGGGCCTCCATGAGATAGCTGCCGTCCCCGTTCCGGAAGCCCACCAGACGCAGCGTTTCGCCAAGGGTGGCCTCGTGGTTGTAATTGATGTAGAATTCCCGGGGCGTCCGCTCCTGTAAGTCACGGGGCAGGTAGTCCCAGATAATGTCGCCGTAATTGGCGCTGTAAAGGTGGCCGTTGCCGTCCAGATCGGACCAGACCACCTGCCGGGTCCCCAGCTCCTCCACCCCCTCGTGGGGCAGCAGGAGCTTTTTCGGGTCCGGGCAGTCGATGACCCGGCCGCAGGTCTGTATGGGCTTGGCGGTAAAGGCGGAGGGCCGCATGATCTTCCGGGTGGCGGGGTTCACCAGGATCCAGTCGCTTTTCACCGACACCCGCACCTCACCGGTCTGATCCTTCATCTCGTAGACCCGCTGCATATGCGCGCCCTTGACCCCGTTTTCATAGGTGGCGATGTCCAGCACATCCCCCGCCATGGGGATCCGGTGGATACGCATGGCCAGCCGCGAGAGCAGGAACACCTCCCCCATTTCAAACAGCATATCATGGGTCAGGCCCCGGGCATTGTAGTCATACCCCGCGTAGGCCGCCGCCTTGTTCAAAAGGCCGGAGACCCTTGCCCGCTGATACCGGTCGCAGTCGGCAAAGCACAGCTCCTCCTGCCGGAAGTAGCCGTTTTCATATAATTCCTGCCGGAAATCCTTCATGTGTATTCCTCTTTCCGTTGTTTTATGGACTTAATTTACCACAAACCGCGGTGTTTCACAATGCCCGAGTTGGACAACGCCCCGCCTTGCGGTGCAATGACCGTATTGTGAATTTGCCGGAAACGATGCAAGGAAGAACGCAGCAAGCAGGGCCGGACAGAAAGATTTCTGTCCGGCCCTGCCCTTTTACTGTTATTGTATTTGTCGGCTGAGGGACCAGCCTCAAATCGGTTTCCCCGTCAGCGCATGGACCGGTATTCAGCCAACACGCTGTCCAGCAGGTTCGCGGCGCTCTGATAAATGGCGGTGTTCATCTGGTTGAAGGGGCAAACGGCCCGGTCGCTGATCTCCAGTCCCCGGTGCACCAGCAGCTTTTTGAGGATCAGGGAGCAGTTTGTGTCCATATCGTAAATGGGCATCAACTTCTGGATCAGGTGGTACAGGGCGAAGGTGCGATCAAAGTCCCTTTCGTTGGCAGCCTTCACCAAACTGCTCCAGATCTCCGGCACGATGATAGACAGCGCACCGATGCACCCGCCGCCCCCGTTGTTGGCGATGTTGCTGAGGAACTGGTCGTCAAAGCCGGAGTAGACGGTGAAGGGCTTCCCCTCTACCGCCCGGCACACCATATTGGTGTGGCCGGGGGTGGACACGGAATCCTTCAGCCCGATGATGTTGGGGTTCACGTCGATCAGGCGGCGGATCGTCTCCGGAGCGATGGAATGTCCGGTGCGGGGCGGGAAGTTGTAAAGATACAGGTCCCCCTTCACGTCCTTGGCCAGACGGTCATAGTAGACGAACAGCTTTTCCTGATCCATCTCAAAATAGTAGGGGCTGATGACCATGGGCGTGTAGCCCAGCTCATACACCGCGTTGGACAGGGCCAGCGTATCGGCGTAGCGGATGCAGCCGGTGCCGGCCAGCAGCTCCACCCGTCCGTTGACATACTCCGCATAGAAGCGGAAGAAGTCCAGACGCTCCTGCTCGTTCAGATCCGGGAACTCTCCGGCGGAGCCCAGCACAAGAATGCCGTCCAGCCCGCCCTCGATCAGAAAATCAATGACTTTTTTGTTGCCTGCGTAGTCGGGCTTTTCCTCTTCGTTGAAGATCGTGACAACAGGCGCGATGATCTTTGCCATAGAAATCCTCCCGGTCAGCCGGCCAGCCTCAGCACGCCGAACACCAGTGTGCTGACGGCCATCATAGCAAGGCCGTTGATGGCCTCGTAGCCCAGCAGCTTCAGCCGCTCGCTGATCTCCATGTTGACGCCGCCGGCGCTGACATGGAAGAAGGAGCCGTGAGGCAGACCGTCAAAGACGAAGCAGCTCGCGTGGGTCATGGCGGCAGCCGCCAGAGGTGTTACACCGCTGGCCACCACGGTGGGCCCAAAGATCTGGCTGGCAAGGGTCGTACCGGCTGTGGCGGAGGCGGTGGCCGCGCCCATCAGCATACCGGAGATGGGGGCCAGCATGAAGCCGGGCAGGCCCAGAGTCTCAATGAAGGAAATGATCACGTCCTTCAATCCGGAGTTGGAGATGATGCCGGACAGAGCGCCGGTGCCGACCAGCAGCATGGCGACGCCGCTCATCTTGGCGAGGCCGGCATTGAAGTAGTGGCCCATGTCCCGGGTCTTGCCCATGGCGATAGCGCCCACGATGCCGCCTACCGGCAGGGCGATCAGGGGATCGATGGTGATCCCGGCAATGGGACGCAGCAGCAAGATGGCGATGGTAACAACGGGACCGCTGAGCGCCGCCCACAGGGGAGGCAGATCCTTATGCTGCGCGGCTTCGCCGCCGATGTCAGCCTCGGTGATCTCCGTGCCCCGCATAGACAGGCGCTTTGCCAGCAGAGAGGTCACGATCAGCGCGGTGACGGCGGGGATGACGCCCACGGCGATGATGGAGGTCAGGGGCAGATTAAAGGCCTCGGCAGCCGCGATAGCGTTGGGGTTGGGGCTCATGACGTTGCCCGCGCGGACGGCGCCCAGCTGCGCCATCAGCACGCCCATCTTGTGATAACCCGCCCGGCGAGCCATTTGCAGAGCAATGGGAGCCACGGTGATGCAGGCCACGTCGCCGAACACGCCCACGGTAGTCAGCAGCCATGTGGCCAGCGTGATGGCGATCAGGCTCCGCTTGGCACCCATCTTATTGATGATGGACTCGGCAATGCGCTCAGCCGCGCCGCTTTCAATAAGCGCACCGGCCAGAATACCCGCCGTAACGATGCGGATGATTGCGGAGACGATACCCTGCGTGCCGGAGATGATAAAGCTAACGGTGCCGGTAAGTCCGGCGCCGCCTACCAGACCGCCGATTACGGCGCCGAAGATCATGGCATAGGTGGGCTGTACTTTTTTCAGAATCAGCACAATGGCAACGGCAAGGGCCGCCAATGCGCCCAGAACGGAAACGGTAACTCCATCCATAGTCGGTTCCTCCTAATTCAAATTACAGATGGTCGAACTTCATGACGCCGCCCTCGGAACCGGAGGCAGCCAGCTTGCAGTACAGGCCCAGCCAGCCCTTCTTGAACTTGGGCTCGGGACGCTTCCACTGCTTCAGACGGGCCTCGATCTCCTCCTGAGGCACCAGCAGCTCCAGTTTCTTGCTGTCCACGTCGATCTCCACCAGATCGCCGTCATGGACGATGGCGATGGGGCCACCCTCAGCGGCTTCGGGAGAAATATGGCCCACAAAGCAGCCATTGTTGGTGCCGGAGAACCGGCCGTCGGTGATCAGGGCGGTGGTCTTGGACAGGCCGCGGCCGTAGAGGTACTTCATGGCCTTGTACATCTCGCGCATACCGGGGCCGCCCTTGGGGCCCTCGTAGCGGATGACCACCACATGACCGTCATGGACCTTACCGGCCAGAATGGCCTCCTCGGCGGCCTCCTCAGAGTCGAAGCAGATGGCCTCGCCCTTGAAATGATGCAGGCTCTTGTCGAACGCGCCGGGCTTGGTGATGCCGGTGTCGGGAGCCAGATTGCCCCGCAGCACCGCCACGCCGCCGGTATAGCCGAAGGGATCGTCCAGCGTGTGGTTGACAAGGCCCGTAGCGGGATAGAGGTACTTGTGGTCACGGATATTCTCTGCCAGCGTGTGGGCGGTGACGGTCATAACGTCCGTCTCCAGCATGGACTGGAGGTTTTCCATCAGGCGGGGCACGCCGCCGTCCTTATAGAAATCCACGATGCTGTACTTGCAGGCGGGGTTCATCTTGGCAAGCTGGGGCGTGGTGTCGGAGAGGGTGTCAAACTCGTTCAGCACCTTGATGCCCAGCTCCGCCTCATAAGCGATGGCAGTGAGGTGCATGACGGCGTTGGTGGAGCCGCTCATGGCGAGGCAGGCCTTGATGGCATTTCGGATAGAACTGTCGGTGATGATCTGGCGGGAGGTGATGTTCTTCTCCACCAGCTCCATGATCTTCACGCCGGTCTCCTCCGCCTTCATCATCCGAATGGAAGAGGTGGCGGGAGCGGTGCCGCCGTCCGGCAGAGTCATGCCCAGAGCCTCGGCCAGAGCGCACATGGTGTTGGCGGTACCCAGATAGGAGCAGGAGCCGCAGCCGGGGCAGGCGGTGTTCTCCAGAGAGACGTACTCCTCCTCGGTGATCTTACCGGCGGAGAGCATACCGTAAGCCTCGGTGCTGGAGGTCTGGTCAGCCTGACGTCCGTCGAACTCCACGCCGCCCTCCATGGGGCCGCCGGGCAGGAAGATGCAGGGAATATCCAGACGGGCAGCAGCCATCAGCATACCGGGAACGATCTTATCGCAGCTTCCCAACAGCACCAGACCGTCAAACAGGTTGATCTGGGCCATGGATTCGATGGAGTTGGCGATCAGCTCACGGGAGGGCATGATGAAATGCATACCGTCATGTCCCTGGCCCATGCCGTCACAGCCGCCGATCACGCCGAACTCAATGGGGGTACCGCCGGCCCGGTAGATGCCGTCCTTCACCCGCTGGGCGACCTGACGCAGGTTGTAGTGACCGGGAACGCATTCGCTCCATGCGTTGGCAATGCCGATGATGGGGCGCTTCAGGTCCTCGGTGGTAAAGCCCATGGACTTGTAGGTGGCGCGGTAGTACTGGTTGCTCAGGCCCTTCAAAATATGTTCACTGCGGTACATAAGGCAGTTCCTCCTGTATTCCGTATATCAGAATTTTGTAGTTGCGCAATGCGGGAGCGCCGGCAGCTCCCTTTTTTGCTATCTGCCTGCATTATAAAATCTCGAAAGAGGTATTACAAGTCGTCAAAAACGCTTTCTACTTTTTTGTAGAAATTTTTCAAAAATTTGCACAATTCGGTGAAAGGCCGTAAAGACGCAATGGATTTCCGTTAAAAAGTCGGTTTTTTTCGTGAAAGGTCAAAGAAAAGTCATCCGATGACTTTGGCAAAAAAAGAAAGCTGTCTCAGAATCGCACACCCCAAAACAGCTTTCCCAAATATTATTTTGTTTTCTCTGACCGCTCCTTCGCGCGCTTGATCACGATCCGGTTCATCTCCAAATGCAGGGCCACGGCCGCCCGGGCCGCCTGGGGGTCCTGATCCAGAACGCCGTTGAGGATCTCCTGGTGGGTATCGACCGTCGCGGTCAGCAACTCCTTGCGGGTGATATTGGCGATGGAGACCACCGCTGCGTCGATAATCGGCATCAGCGGCTCTACCACCATGTTGTGCGAGCATTTCGCAAGATACCAGTGAAACCGCATATCCTCGATCAGGTAATCCTCCCCCGCCTGAATCCTTCTCCGCACAGCATCGCAGTACTCCGTCAGCCGTTGGGCCTCCTCCTCTGTGCGGTTCCGGGCAGCCAGCCCGCGATCGCCGGCTCCAGCATCAGCCGCACGTCCGTCAGGTCCAGCGCCAGCTGGATCCGGTCCTCAATGGCATCCAAGCCCAGCGGATCGGCTTTCAGCGGCATCAGCGATGCCACATAGGTACCGGAGCCGTGCTTGACCCGCAAAACTCCACGGGATACCAGCAGCTTCACCGCTTCCCGGATCGTTCCCCGGCTGACGCCGAACCGGTCCGCCAGCTCATATTCATTGGGCAGCTTTGCGCCCACCGCCAGACGTTCATCCAGAATATACTGGAAAAGATGGTCCTCAATGCGCTCTGTCAGCGCTTGATTTTTAATATTGGTCAGTCCTGCCATAATTCGCTCCTTTTAGAGAAAGGGTCCACTCGTGCGTTCTGTTTCCCTTGTATTTTACCATACTCATATAGGGAAAACAAAGAAAAATTCAACGGTCAGTTCACCGTTTTTGCATCTAGAATATGGTGATCTATCCGCAGGTGCAAGCAGCGATGCGCAAGGCATCCACCGCCGCCGGTGGTGCGGTGTTTCCCACGGCTCACGCCTGTGCGCAACAGCGTCTGCACGAAAAAACGGCCGACAGTTTGACTGCCGGCCGGGAAGCTCTATATGTTTACCGACCTCTTAACGGGCAGCGATTCACTTACGCCTCTGCCGGGCAGTCCGCCAGAGCAGCCTCATCGGCGATGACGATGACATCCCGGTGGAGCTGCAGGATCGACGCCGGGACCTGAGGCGTCACGGGGCCAAAGAAGCTGTTCCGGATAGCCTCCGCCTTGGCCGCGCCGCTGGCGATCAGCAAGACCCGCTTGGCCTGCATAATGGCCTGCATACCCATGGAGTACGCCTTCCGGGGCACCTGTGCCTCGTCCTCAAAGAAGCGGGTGTTTGCGGCGATGGTGCTCTCCGTCAGGATCACCTGATGGGTACCGCAGGCAAAGCAGCTATCCGGCTCGTTGAAGCCGATGTGAGCGTTGCGGCCGATGCCCAGCAGCTGAAGATCGATGCCGTTATGCTCCTCAATGATCCGGTCATACCGGGCGCACTCCAAGACGCTGTCGGTCTGGGTGCCGTCCGGCAGGAAGCTTCTGTCCGCCGGGATATTGATATGGTTAAACAGATTCTCTCGCATGAAGCGGCGGTAGCTCTGGGGATGCTCCCCAGACAGGCCGCAGTATTCGTCCAGATTGATGGAAACCGCTTTCCCGAAATCCAACTCGCCCTTCTGATACCACTCAACCAAATGGCGGTAGGTGCCGATGGGGGTGGAGCCGGTGGCAAGGCCCAGCACGCTCTTGGGGTTCAGGGACACCTGCGCGGCGATGATGTTCGCAGCCTTCAGGCTCATGTCATCATAATTTTTCGCACGAATCAGTCTCATAGGACCTCCTTCACAAACTTCCGATTTTCCGGTTGTATTTCTCTCACGGACAATTATAGGGGCCGCGCCCGTTCCTGTCAATACGGCGTTCATCTGCCGATACGGCCATTTCTGCGGCGCTTCCCCCTCTTTCCCCGGCTATTGACAAGCTCCGACCTTTCTGCAATACTCATCTTTAGCTGGCGGAGCTTCGGCATCCGCCGGATCGAATGGGAGGAAACATGTTGAAACAAACTGGGTATTCCCGGGAAGCGCCTCTGCTTCCCGCTATTCTTCGCTTTTCCATTCCGCTGATGCTGACGGGGATCTTGCAGCTGGCGTACAACACGGCGGATTCCATCATCGTGGGCCGCTATGCGGGCCACGCTTCTCTGGCGGCCGTCGGTTCCACTACCTCTATCATTTTCCTCATCATCACGCTGTTCAACGGCGTCTCCATCGGCGCGAACTACATGGCCGCCCGGGACTTCGGCGCCCAGGATGACAGGGGTCTGTTCCGGACGGTACACTGTGCCGCCTTGCTGAGCGTTATTCTCGGACTGCTGGCCTGCGTGTGCGGGCTTCTGCTCTCCACCCCCCTGCTGCGCTGGGCGGACGCCCCGGAGGACGTTCTGCCTTTGTCGGTGCTGTATCTGCGGATCTACTTCTTAGGCGTCCCCGCTCTGGTGGTCTACAACTTCGGCAGTGCCCTGCTGCGGGCGGTGGGCGACACCTTTTATCCCCTGCTGTTCATGATCGTCTCCGGCGCGCTGAACGTCGCGCTGAATCTGCTGTTAGTGGTGGTCATCCCTCTGGACGTGGCCGGCGTGGCCATTGCCACCTCCGTCTCTCAGCTCCTCTCCGCGGTGCTGGTGACGGTCCGCCTGTGTACCTTCCGGGGGCCGTTCCGTCTGGATCTGCGGAAGATTCGGCTGTATCCGGACCGGACGGGCCAGATGCTGCAGTTGGGCTTCTCCGCTGGGCTGCAGGGCGTTCTCTTCTCCGCTTCAAACGTGATGATCCAATCCGCCATCAACTCCTTCGGCTCCGTGGTCATGGCGGGCAGCTCCGCCGCCTCTGGCATTGAGAACTTCATCCACACCGCGCTGAACACCTTCTATCAGTCCGCCATCACCTTCACCGGCCAGAGCATCGGGGCCTCCGATCCCCGCCGGGCCGTGCGGGTCTTTCGGATCAATCTGGCCCTGACAACAGGGCTGGGCATTGTGCTGTGCACACTGGCCCAGATCTTTCAGGCGCCCCTGCTGGGGCTGTACGTCCAGTCCACCGATCCGGCCTATGACGCGGTCATCGCCGCCGGTGTGGTCCGGGTTCTGGCCCTCAGCCGGTTCCAGTGGGTCGGCGGCCTGATGGAAACGGCCTGCGGCACCCTCCGGGGACTGGGCCACTCCATGAATCCTACCGTCACCACCCTCATCGGCGCGTGTCTGCTGCGGGTGGTCTGGCGGTACACCGTGTTTGAAGCGGTGGGCACCGTGGAGAGCATGTACTGGTCCTATCCGGTCAGCTGGCTCCTGACCTTCCTGATCCATTTGATCTATCTGGAGCGTGACCGCCGCAGGCTGATGGCGGAGAACACGGCCGCCCAATAAGCAGCGGCTCCCATTCCGGATTTTTATATTTCTCATAAGAGGAATTGCGTTTTGGCAAAACTGCTTTTTGTGTGTCACGGCATTATTTGCAGAAATCTCTAAAATCCCCTGTAATATCAAGGTTTTTCAGGCTTGAAGGTAGTGCTACTACACCACTACTACACCAGTGAGTCTCGATGTGACAAAAATTTTGAGATCGAGGTCAAGTTTATAGATAATATCTTACCGGACTTCATTTTCGATGGAGTCCGGATTTCTATATCCAGAAGCAGCATTTCCTGTGTCGGCAAAAAATACAACAATTTCGCTTTGAATGCTATTGATATTTTTGCCGATGGCATGGTATACTATGTAATAGATCAACGTAGTTTTTTGGATAGATTTTATGGCGGAGGATCATAGATGCGATATCTTTCAGTTGCTGAAATAGCGAAAAAGTGGGATGTGTCCGAGCGCAGTGTTAGAAATTACTGCGCCCAGGGGCGTGTGAACAGTGCGTTTCTTATCGGCAAGACATGGAACATTCCGGAAAACGCAGAAAAGCCGGAGCGTACCAACAAAAGAAAAGATAAACCGACTACTCTGTTGGATATTCTGAAAGAACAGAAGGCAAGTAAATGTTCCGGTGGGATCTACCATAAAACACAGATCGAATTGACATACAATTCCAACCATATGGAAGGAAGCCGCCTGACACACGATCAAACCCGATATATCTTTGAAACCAACACCATCGGCGTAGAAAAAGAAGTGCTGAATGTGGATGACGTGATCGAAACAGCAAATCACTTCCGCTGCATTGACATGATTATTGATCATGCAAAAGCAGTTCTGACGGAGAAGTTCATCAAAGAACTTCACTTGGTTTTGAAAAACGGCACCAGCGATTCCAGAAAAGATTGGTTTGCTGTTGGCGAGTATAAGAAACTCCCGAATGAAGTCGGCGGCAGAGATACAGCCCTTCCGGAAGAAGTTGCCGATAAAATGAAGGCCTTGCTGACGGAATACAACGCCAAGGAAAAAAAGACCTTTGAGGATATTCTGGACTTCCATGTGACGTTTGAGCGGATTCATCCGTTCCAGGACGGCAACGGTCGTGTGGGCAGATTGATTATGTTTAAGGAGTGCCTGAAATACAATATCGTTCCGTTCATCATTGAGGACGATCTGAAGATGTTCTATTACCGTGGACTAAAGGAATGGGGCAATGAAAAGGGCTATCTGACAGATACCTGCCTGACCGCACAGGATAAGTATAAAGCGTATTTGGATTATTTTAGGATTGCATATTAAGCAAGAAGCGAGGTGCAGCTATGTCAGCAGAAAAGAACTGGCAATTTGAACTTGAAGAATCATAAAAGATAAAAATCTCATGCAATAAATCGTCCTTTCCGTGCATTACACGGATGACAGGAGATGGAAGCCTATGCTCAGTATGCTGATGACAACCGAATATGCTCCGGCAGAGGATCGGCACGAGCTGCAGCAGTTGCTGATCCACATTGCCGGCGGTGAGCGTGAAGCGCTGGCGGAGCTGTATCAGCGCACGAGATCGGCGGTGTACGGCTTAGCGCTGTCCTACCTCAAAAACGCGCAGGACGCACAGGACCTCACACAGGACGTCTACGTGCAGGTGTGGGACCGCGCGGAGCAGTACCGACTCACCGGATCACCCATGGGCTGGCTGCTGGCCGTATGCCGAAACCTGTGCCTGATGCGCCTGCGGCGGGAGGAACGCCGTGCCGCCCTCAGCGAGGAGGAATGGGACGCCATTCCCGCGCGGGAGTGCGGTTTGGACGCCGATGAGCGCGCACTGCTGCTTGACGCATTGGCAAGCCTCGCTGACGAGGAGCGGCGCATCGTGCTGCTCCACGCCGTTACGGGTCTGAAGCACAGGGAGATCGCGGCGCTTCTTGAGCTGCCGCTCCCCACCGTCCTGTCGAAATATCACAGAGCATTGAAAAAGATGCGCAGCTTTCTGGAAGGAGATGACGCCCGATGACCAATGAAAAAATGGAGCAGAGGCTGGCTGCGGCGCTTAAAAAGACCGCGCCGGATGATGTGAACGGCGTTCTCTCCCGCTGTGAAGAGCGGAAAGGAACGGTAATTCCCATGACGACAAAGAAAACGGCAAATAGAAAATGGACATCGCTCATTGCCGCCTGCCTTGCTGTAATGCTGCTTGGCGGCGGAGGCGTGTTCTACCAGCGAGCGAACGCGGTGGCGTCCGTGGTGTCGCTGGATGTGAACCCCAGCATTGAGCTGAAGGTGAACCGGAACGAGAAGGTGCTTTCCTGTACGCCGCTCAACGAGGATGCAAAAGCCATCCTTGCGGATATGAGCAATGGGGCTGACCTCAAGGGGGCGAAGCTGGATGTGGCGGTAAATGCCATCGTGGGAAGTCTCGTGCGCAACGGCTATCTCGACAGCATTTCCTCCGCCATCATGATCTCGGTGGAGGACAAGGATACCGCCCGTGCGGAAAAGCTCCAGCGTGAGCTGACCAGTACCGTGGACGGCGTGCTGCAGACGAGCGAAGCAAAGGCCGCCGTCCTGACGCAGACGCTCACGCAGGACGCGGGGCGGGAACAGCAGGCCCGGGAAAACAACATTTCCACCGGAAAAGCGGCGCTGGTGAACCACGTGCTCGCACTCAACTCCGCACTCAAGTTTGACGCGCTGGCAAAGCTCTCAGTCGAGGAACTAAAGGATCTCGCGGAAGCGGGTGCGCCTGCCATGCCCATCGGCAAAGCTGCCGCCGCCTATGCCGCGGAGCAGTATGCCGGAACAACGGCGCTGGACTCCGTCACAGCGGAGGTCGATTCCGAACTGGACGAATCTCCCGCCCACTACGAGGTGGAGCTGCACACGGCGTGGGGCGAGTTCGAGTATCTGGTAGATGCTTACACGGGAAAGGTGATCAGCGGGCAAAAGGACCTGCCGTCCACCGTTTCCGCTCAGAATGACACGGTAAAGCCCTCCCAGCCCGTCAGCCCGCCTGCCCAGTCCTCCCAGCCTGCCCAGCCGTCCGGCAGCGCGGACATCGATCACGCCAAGGCAAAATCTATTGCCCTGAATCACGCAGGTGTGAGTGAAAATGAAGCGTATGACATGGATATCGAACTGGACGATGAAGATGGAATACTCGTCTACGAGGTCGAGTTCAAATCCGGCAATATGGAATATGACTACGAGATCAACGCCGCCACTGGCGCGATCCTCAAGCATGAGTCGGAGTTGGATGACTGACGCGCAAAGCACTCCAGTAAAGCATATTTGGATTACTTTCGGATCGTGTATTAGGCAAGCCGATTTTTAAAACATCAACCGCTTACCCGCGGCATACACAGCAGGTGCCGAAGCCGCAAACCCACATCAGAGAATCCGTTTTACAGGTTAAAAGGGACTCCCTTGACCGCTTTTGCAGTCAAGGGAGTCCACTTTACATATATTGTGATTACTTCTCCGCGTACAGCCGCCACAGGAACGTCACGATCTGCGCTCTCGTGCAGCCGCTGCCGGGGCTGAAGGTGGAGCTTGTTGTGCCGTTGGTGATGCCGTTGTCCGTGGCCCACTTCACCGCTTCGGCGTAGTAGGCGTCGGCGGCCACGTCGCTGAAGGCAGGCGCACCGTCGGCGGATGCCTTGGACGCCCGGAACAGGAAGGTCATGCCCTGAGCCCGGGTGCAGGTCGCGTCGGGGGCGAACCGGCCGTCAGCCGTGCCGGTGGTGATACCCTGACTCAGCGCCCAGCGAACGGCCTCCGCATAATAAGCGTCACTGGGAACGTCCGTTAGATCCATGGCGTAGTTCACCACTGGAGCCCCCGCCGCCCGCCACAGGAAGGTGACGATCTGGGCCCGGGTGCAGGGCTGATTGGGACCAAACAGGCCGTCGCCGATGCCGCCGGTGATCTCCTTCTTCTGCGCCCATTTCACAGCTTCGTAGTAATACGCATCGGTGGGAACATCCCGGAAGGGGCTGATCTTCGCTTCCTCCGTGAATGCAGCCTTGACCTCCACCCTTCCGGCGGGCATGATAAAGGTAAATCTGCCATCGCCCTTGTCGGTCAGTTCAAGCTCCTTGCCGTTTTTGTCAAGCACCTTGAGGCTGTCCAGCTCATAGCCCTCGTCCGGTTCCGCCGTGACGGTCACGCGGTCGCCCTGGCTGGCGTTCTTCGGGCTGACGCTCACGCTGCCGTTTTCCGTCTTATCCGGAATTCCGACGGCATAGCGGGGATCAGAGTCATCCCGGCCGGACGAGGGCGAACCTCCGTCCCTCGACCAGTTTGCCGTAACGGTCACGCTGCCGTCCGGCATGGTGAAGATCGTTTCTTCGGCGTTGGGATCATCAAAGACAACATTGCTGCCGGACGTCCAGCCGTTGAAGGTGTAACCGCTGCGGCTGCCTGCGCGGACGGTGACAACGCTTCCCGCCGCATAGCTTCCCGCACCGGAGACATCCGCATAGCTGCCGTTCACAGTGACGGCGTACCGGGTCTGCCGGGTGATCATCGCCATCTGCTGCGTGGATTCATTGCCCACGCTGTCCTTCGCGCTGAGGAAAAGGACGCCGGTATTATCCGCTCCACGCAGCACACCGGAAACGGTAAAGCGGCCGTCGCTGCCGGCGGTGACAGACTGGGCGGCAGACTGACTGGTTTTTCCATAAATGATCTCGCTGCCGGCATCCGCCGTGCCGGTGACGGCGTACTCGCCGGTGTCCCGATCAGCGAAGAACACCGGGTCGGAGAGGGTCAGCACGGGGGGCGTTTCGTCGCGGCTCACCAGCAGGAACACGCTGGTCACGTCCTTGTTCTGCTTGCCTTCCACCCGGAGCATCAGACTGTCGGTGAAATCGGGGATGTCATAGCTGTTGGAAGACGTCAGCGTGGTGGGGGAATCTTCATCATCCATCCGCGTAATGGTGATACTGTCGGCGTCGCAATTCACGGTGAGCGTGCCGGGATTTTCACCCACATAGGCGTGGAAGACACCGTTATCTTTGTCGCACTCCTTGTCGCCCACTTTAAAAGAGATCTTCAATTCCTTGTACTCTGGCAGGAACACTCCATCGTCGGCAGACTGCGTTTCTTTGCTGTAATACTTCGCGGTAAGCGCCTTTTGAGTGCCGGTTCCCCCGCTCCCCGCAGTACTGCCCTCTGTACCCTCCGCGGCGCTTGTCTCCTCGCCTTCCATGGAGCCGGTCTCCGTGCTCTCTGTAGAGCCCGCCCCTGTACTCTCCGTGAAGTACGGCACCTCTCTATAGGCGCTCACGCCGATTCTGTAGTCCTTGTCCGCCTCGAGATTTTCGGCGGGAACGGACACAGCAGAGTTCTCTCCGCTGGCCTTAACGGCGTTTCCGCCCACGGTCAGCGCCATGTTGATGGAGTTATCCAACTGCCCATCTTTGGATTTTTTGAGGTCATAGCCAAAGCCGGTGTCCTTCCACTCGTTGCCGTCTTTCTGATAGACCGTCACGCGGTAGCCGTCGGCGTCGTCCACCTTATCCCATGCAGCCTTCATCACCTCGTTGCCGACAAAGGTCAGCGTAACGTTTGCCGGAGCAGCAGGCTGATTGCTGTTCGTGTAGTCCACCGTGGTGTCAGACTGCCAGCTGTCGATGGCGGCAAGGGCGTTCACAGTTTTGCTCGCTCCGTTCTCGGTGACCTCAACGCTCTTTTCCGTCATCAGGAACGAAGTGACGTAGTACTCGCCGCTGGGCGCGTGCGTACCTCTGTCGGGAATATCGACGGAAATTTTGTCGGGGTTCACATCGATCTGCTCATCGATCAGGTAGTCCGCACCGCCTTCTTTCTCGGCAAAATAGGTGCGCAGCACATACTTTGTACCCTTTTCGGCGTATTTGACCTCGCCGGACACCTGATTGCCGCTCAAACTCAACTCCAGCTTTTCAAACGGTGTAACGGTGGCTTTCTGGGATTTTTGAATATCAAGTGCGCCCGTATTGACCACATAAGTCCCGCCATCCTTCAGCCGCAGGAGTGCTACGCGGTATTCCTTCCCGTCCTCATTGTTCGTGATAAGGTCGGTGCCTGCGTTGATCTCCGCGGTGGGATCGATCTCACCGTCCTTGCCTACCCAGTTGATGTCGATGCGGTCGGACTCATCTTTTTTCGTAACAGACAGGGTGTTCTGAATTTCCTCCTCGGTGACCGTGTTCTCAAACGCCAGCAGGATATACGGCGTTTCCTCCCCAACGGCTTTTACCGTGATCTCCTGAGAGTTTCCGCCGCCGCGGGGCTCCGCATCAAGCGGGTCCGCAGCCAGCATGACGGCAAACTCCTCCCCGTCCTCCAGAGAGATGGCCTGCACCACCGGCTCAACGCCCTTACTGCTCCAGTCCCATTCCGGGAGTTTTGTGATAAACGTCCCCTCGATGCCCCAGCCCTCCTTGTAGCGGAAGTTGGTTTGGAGGACCTTCGGAACGAGCACCCACACGCGCACGCCGAACAAGCAATTCTGCGTCTGAGCCATCGCGCCGAGGTAGGCATCGATATTATTAAGCGCCTGCTTCATACCCTCGCTGACGCTGACGTTTCTGATCGGGATTTCCGTCTGGCCGCCGACGATGAGCTGGATCCCCGCACTGCCGAATTTTGTTCCGGCAAAGGGGAAGCCCTTCGGGATCTGTACTCTGCCGTTTACCGTGCCGTTGGCGCCGATGCCGAGATACAGATGCTTCCTGCCGGATTTCATACCCGTACCGCCGAAAGCACCCAATTCAAGGGAGGACTCCAAAGCGAACACGTCGAGGTTTTTGCTCGGCAGATTGATCGTCAGTTCCTCCGAGCCGACGAGATAGACGCCCTGGTAGGGTGTGCCTTTATAGTTCCGCTCCTGTCCGGTAAGTTTGAGGGCATAGCCGAAGCTGTCAACAAACTGTCCGTACTTGCCAAATCCCACAATGCCCACGTCGCTTGCCTTGAGGGAGATCTCGCTGGGGCCGAGCACCACGTCGGCCCGGCCCTCGACAAGCTGCAGATAGGCACCCGACACCGCGCCCCGCAGCTTGATGGGCGGAATGGCGAAATAGTTGCCGTTTACCGTAGCGGCCAGATCCTTGAAGCCCGCGCCGCCGCCGGTGAGCCGGCCCACAGGCACCGGCGGGATCAGGAGGATGCCCGGCTCACTTTTGACAAAGAACCACAGTTCATCGGGGATCAGCGAGCCGTCATTGGCCCGCTCCAGCGCCAGCTTCGCCTCGGTCTCAAAAAGGTCAAAGACGTTCAGCTCCAGTTCAAAGGCGTAGCGTTCCTCACCTGCGAAGGTGTTGACCTCGCCCTTGATCTCGGCAAGCTCCAGCGACAGCATTTTTTCGGTGCTGAATTCGCCCGCGGCCTTTACGCCGTTGACCTTGAATTCATTCCCCTTTAAGCCGTAGCCCAGCTTTTCCATCGTAAACTTTGCACCGTCGAAGATGGTCTGAAAGCCGATCAAGCCGCTGAACACAAGGTTTCCCGCCGCGTCGGCGATGGCCTTTTCCAGCTTCACCGTGGCGTAGGGGATGTCTACATAGACGATGGCGGCGTTTTTGGCCGGGTCAATGTCAAATGCAAAGCCCTTTTTTGTGAGGGAGATCCCCAGCGCACCATCCGCGCCGCTTGTCGGCTGATAGAATTTGAAGGTGGGCGCGCTCAGGCTCACGCCGCTTTGCTCCACGGTTCCGTTCTTGTGGATAATGAGCTTGCCGCCGCTGCCCCACGTTGCCGTGACGGAGGGCGACAGCAGCGCCGCCCCGCCTGTAAAGGTAAAGGCTTCTCCGTTTTTGCTCTCATAATCGCCGTTGATGAGGGCGACGGGGTCTCCGTACCGCTTTTTCAGCGCCGAGAGTGCCGCGTCATCCGCCACGTGTTCCACCGTCACGCCGCTGCCGCTGGAGAAAACGGCCAGCCGCTTGGCGTAGATGGCGGGATCGACCTTGTCCGGTTCACTGGGGATGGGCTGCGTCAGCTTCGTCAGGCTGCGGAAGCCCCAAAGGAAACGCAGGGAATTTGCGTTGCCATTTTCATTACCGAAATAAAAACCGACATCATTCCCGCACTCCACCCGGGTGTCGCCGGGGCGGCTGGCCGACGTTACGCTGACCCATTTCGGCAGATAGGCCTTGATGGTGCCGTTTTTATAGTATTGCGACAGTCCCACAAAGGGATTGGCCCAGTTGTAGCCGTCCGTATAGACCTCGGTGATGTAATTGGAGCACCAATCGCCCCCCGGCGGATAGTCCTGCGCCGTATACAGATTTTCCACCTTGCTGGTGAGCACGGAGTTTTCGGTGGAAAGCACTTTATCCGTTGTATGATCGTAGACGGTGCGGCTCAGCTTGAGGGCGGGGCTGTCAGCGGCGTTTCTGTGACCCATGGCGGCAAAGCCGCTGAGGGTATAGCCCCATCGCATCTCAAACTCAATGCCCAGAGCGCCATAAGTATCCACGCTGGTGATCTTGATATTGTCAACGCTCGTCAGAACGCCCCATGCGCCTTCCGAAGACAGCTTTACGATCTCATAGTAGACCGTGGTCGTTCCTGTGACGGTTTTCCCGGACACCGTGGCCGTCAGGTCGTACTCCACCTTGATGGCCTTTGCAGCGCCGTTAGGCGTTTTGTCCACAGGGACGATGTGTTTCAGGCGGAGTTCGGCGGGATGCACGATATCCCGCTTGTTATATCCGGAGCCCTTAAATGTAACAAAATTACAATACGGCATCTGCCTGTCTGTGGGGTCGGCGCTGTCCGCCGCCGGGGCCGTGGAGAGCGTGCCGTCCTTCCGCACGATCACGCGGAGATAGTCGTTTCGCAGCTCCAGCGACCCGCTGGACAGCGTTTTGTTGTCACGGTATCGCTGTTGACCGGCCGAATATCTCCCAAATAGGCCGCGGCCTCCACGGGCAGCAGACCCAGCAGCAGGCCCAGCGTCAATAACAGGGTGATCGTTTTTTTCATGATGCGTTTCCCTCCTTGTCTGTCTCATTGTTCTTTTCTCGTTTCTCTCGCTCATGCAGGCGCATACAGACCACCGTCAGGACAGCGGCGGCCGTAAAGGACGCCACACCCACCAGCACATAGCCGCCTGCGCTGTCCGCCAGCAGCGTCGCGCCGTAGGCCCCCTGGACGGCGGCGCCGGGTGCCCCGCCGATGAAATGAGCCAGCGCGCCGGTCAGACCCAGAGCCAGCGCGGTACACAGGGTTTCCAGCCGCCGCAGCGCCGTCCGCTCCCGCTTTTGGATCAGCCGCAGGGCCGTCTGCTTCACACGCCGGACGCGCTCCGTGGTGTCATACATGCCCCTTCCTCCTTCCCCGAAAAAGTCCTTACACTCTGATAGGGACAAAAATGGAGAAAACTATGCACCAAAAATTGAAAAAATTTCAAAAAAGATCAGACCGTCCTGTTGGACGGTCTGCTGAGACTGTATTTACGCCTCGGCTTTCCGCGCCAGCAGCCGGAAGCACAGCGCCGTGGGCAGCGGGACAAAGTAGGCGATGAGCTGAGGCGTCCCCCCGGCGCTGACCAGAAGATTGTAGATGGCGTGGTAAATGATGGCCACGCACAAAAGCGCAAACAGGCAGGCCGCCCGCAGGGGGCGGCTGTCCCACACGGGGCGCAGGACGCCGCCGTACACATTCCCGCAGACCACGTGCATCGCGCCGGTGCCGAAGCCCCGGATCAGCAGAAAGAGGATCTGATCCGCGCCGTTCTGCGTGAGGTAGCAGACGTTCTCAAAGGTGGCAAAGCTGGCGGCTACGATGACGGCGGCCAGCCGGAAGCGGGCAAACGTCGGCTCAAACACAGCCAGAAAGAACAGCAGCGGCAGCAGCTTCATGATCTCCTCCACCACCGGGGCGATCTGGGTGGCGGCATTGACGGCGTCCGCCTGATAAAGCCGGGCGAAGAAGGTGTTGAGGTAGGCAGAGAGCAGACAGGCCCCCATCCCCGCAAGGCAGAACACCAGCGCGGCGCGCTGTCCCCGCTTTAAGGACAGCAGCGCCACCACCAGCGGGGCCGCCATGCAGACGAATACATTTTCGATATAGGTCACGCTGTCACCGCCTTTCGCACTGCGGGCAGAAACAAAAGCAAAACGAGGGTCAGCAGGAAATCGAACCAGAAGTAGGGATTCGTCAGCGTGTCGCTCACCCAGAAGCAGGAGGCCGTCCACAGGGCGTACTCCAGCGCTGTGAAGGCCAGTACCGTTCCGTAAAACCGGCGCAGCCGCCCGTTTTCCGTCCGTTTCGCCCAGACGAGCCCCCGCACAGCGCACCACGCCAGCATCATCGTCAAGCCGCACATGAGGACGTTGAAAAGCAGATCGCCGTAGGTGACATACAGCCCAAACTGCGGCAGGCAGAACACCGGCGCCAGCCAGCACAGCCCCGTCCGGGACTGCCGCTCCCCCGCGTCGGGCAGCGTCAGCGTCAGGGCGAGCAAAAAGACATAGCTGGCCAGCCACGCAAGGTCGGAGACGTAAAAAACCTGCGGTGTCTCCTGCCGCAGCAGCAGATGCAGCGTCCAGTAGAGGGTGCCCAGGGCGAAGGTGCCGTAAAAGCAGGTCAGCAGAAACCACGGCTGTTCGCGGCTTTTGAGATACGCCCGCAAAGCGGCGCAGAAGCCCGCCGTCACGGCGAGAAACTGCGAGAGATAGTCCCAAAACTCAATCATCGTACCGCTCCTCGTCCGCCGAGTCCCCCTCATGCCCGCGCAGGCGGACGCACAGCACCGTGACGCACACGCCTAACGCGAAGGCCAGCAGACCCACCACGAGATAGCCAAGGCTCCGGCCGCTGAAAATGCTGGCTGCCATGCCGACGCCCAGCGCCGCGTCGGAAAATCCCTCCGTGATGCCGGGCATGACCAGCGCGAGGGAGACGATCATGACGAAACAGGCCGCTGTACCGGCGCAAAAGATCCCACGGGCCCGGCGGCGCTGCCGCTCCCGCTCCAGTTCCCTCGCCCGCCGCTTGGCCTCGGCCAGTCGTTCAGCCGTTGTACGCATCCGTGATTCCCTCCTGTTCCAGCCGCTTTCGCAGCGCGATTTTTCCACGGTAAATGAGGTCTGCCACCTGCTTTTCCCGCTTACCCATGACGGCGGCGGTCTCCGCGTGGCTCAGTCCCTCGAAATAGACAAGGAACAGCGCCTCCCGGTAGTCCTCGTGCAGCTCTGCCATGCAGGTCCGCAGGAGCCGCGCCCGCTCCGCCGATTGCACAGCTTCCTCCACCAACTCCCGGGCCTCCGGTTCCTCCGTCAGCGCATCCAGCGAAAAGCAGTTTCTCGCTCTCTTTTTGTGCAGCAGCCGCAGGGCCATGTGCCGCGCTGACTGGTAGAGGTAGGTGCGAAAGCCGCCGTCCCGGATGGCCGGCCTTTTGGCGATGAGATAGGCAAAGGCCTCGATCATCAGATCCTCCGCCTCGTGAAGGTCGCAGAGGTAGCCGTCCAGATAGAGGGTCAGCTTGGTGCCGTAACGCTCCATAAGCGCGCCCAAGGCGTCCTCGTCTCCGCTGAGGTAGCGGCGGTATAAAAGTTCGTCTGTCATCTCTCCGCCGCCTCCCTTCGCCGCGTTTTTCATGATTATAACACGCCCCATGCGCCCTTGTCGATAGAATTGATATACCCGAAAGGCTCCTGCCATCAGTTCCACGCCCCAGGTCATCGCCGCCCGCGCCAGCAAAAAGCGGATAAAACACTTGAAGGCCAATTCCGGTTTCTTCATTTCCGCATTGAACGTCTTTTACCTACCATCTCTTGACAGTAGGTAATCATTCTTTGCCGACGCGTAGCGTAAAGAAACGTTCCGCTGTGTTGCGGCACAGTAGTCACAGGCAAAAAGGAAATCCCGCCCCTTTTCGGAAATTTGCCATTTATAATTTGATATATTTCCGAAACGTGTTAACATTCTTCCGAATGTTGGACATAATAGAATCAACAGATCATTTCAAGGAGACAAGCAAATGGCTGACTTTATGTTTGTAAAAGATGCGGCTGCGCTTTGGAATATTAGTGAACGACAGGTTAGCGGGCTTTGCAGTCGCGGAAAGATTCCCGGAGCAGTAAAGCAGGGACGTTCTTGGATGATCCCGACAACTGCCGAAAAGCCCGCTGATCAGCGAGTCAAATCCGGAGCCTAAATGGAATGTCCATCTCCTTGAATTTCGATATGCTTATCTGCTGGAATTTCCAACGTAGAAGCAAGTCCAATATCTTCTGCCAAGGTAATGGTATTCTTTTCACCGGTAGCATTCTCGATCGCCGTCCGTAATTCCGCTTCTGTTGTAATCCCATTGTTTTCCGCCCATGCTGTCGGAACCAGCGTGAACATCAACGTCAGTGACAACAATATTGCAAAAATTCGCTGTTTCATCACTTTTACCTCCTATATTTCCTTCTATTTGATCCGCTTCCGCAGGTTTAAACAAAAAAACAGACGCCTTCAAGGCATGGTTTTACCCATGCCTGAAAGCGCCTTTGCTTTATATTCTGCGGACAGCGTAAAGCAGCGAACGCCGCTTGCTCTGTCCTGGCCTATTCTGTTTTTCGGAACTTGCCGGAGCATCATGCGCATCAGAACCTTTGGAGGGGTCAGCGCGGAGCTATGGAACCAGGGGGAATGGCGGCTGTCCGCCGTTGGCAGCTGGCTGGCCCGGAGGGCCCCGTAGCTTTGCGTCGCCGGCTTGCGCCGGGTTTGCCCATAAATTTTACTAAAGAAAGCAGCAGATTGCTCTTTTCCAGTCAATAGGCGTTTTTTATAAAATTCAACCGTTTTCTTTGTGTTTTTCGAGCCTTTTTCCGCTCAGAAATCACGCTTGCGCTCCCCGCATGGTGCGGGAATCCGCCGTCGGTCCTCCCGGCTTCTGTGCTCTTTACACCCAAATGCCGGAGGCCCTCCTTGGAGCAGCAGTGTACCCGCGGCAAAGTCCCGTCGATTTTCATTGCCATACCGATGGAACCGTGGTATACTATTCCCGTTGAAAAAACAAAACGAAGGAGAGATGACCATGGATCCCATCAACGAGATCGAACTGGAGGACTGCCCCGTATGCCGCGGCGCCGGTTATATTGAGGACGAGCAGGGCTGGTGCATGTATGCGTGCTGCCTGAACTGCGGCACGGAGACCGCCCACGTCAGCTACAAGACGCCGGAGGAGCGGCTGGAGGCCGCCCGTCAGGCTGCCTACCTGTGGAACATCGGCAAGGTGATCCACAACGGCATGTGTGACTGACCCCCACGCAAAAAACGCGCAAGTGAGAGCACTTGCGCGTTTTTCCTTTGGCTGATACAATACAGAAAAAAGCTTCCGGGAGGAACACAGTATGATTCGTGAGATCTGCAGGGATGAGACGTTTCTCGCCCAGAAGGCCGCCCCCGCCACGGCGGATGATCTGGCCACAGCCCAGGACCTGCTGGACACCCTGACCGCCCATAAGGACGGCTGCGTGGGCATGGCGGCCAACATGATCGGCGTTTGTAAGCGCATCATCGCCTTCGACAACGAGGGGGCGTACATGGTGATGTTCAATCCCGTCATCATCCGGCAGTCCGGGCCGTATGAGACCCAGGAGGGCTGCCTCTCCCTCACCGGCGTCCGGAAAACAAAACGGTTTCAGACCGTCAAGGTCCAGTGGCAGAACGAAAAATTCCAGACCCGGCTGAAAACCTTCACCGGCTGGACGGCGGAGATCATCCAGCACGAGATCGACCACTGCGAGGGGATTTTGATATGATTCTTTATTTTTCCGGCACCGGGAACAGCGGCTACGCGGCCCGGCGCATTGCCGATGGGCTGGGCGAGCCGCTGCTGTGCCTGAACGACCGCATCAAAGCCGGAGATACCGCCCCGGTGGAGACTGGGGAGCGGCTGGTGATCGTCACGCCCACCTACGCCTGGCGGATCCCCCGCATCGTGGAGGACTGGCTGCTGCACACGGAGCTGACCGGGGCGAAGCGGGCATGGTTCGTCATGACCTGCGGCAGCGAGATCGGCGATGCCGATCGGTACAACCGCCGTCTCTGTCAGGCAAAAGGTCTCGCCTGCATGGGCACGGCGCAGATCGTCATGCCGGAGAACTACATCGCCATGTTCAACGCCCCTCAGGTGGAGGAAGCCCGGCAGATCGTGGCCAGAGCGGAGCCGGACATAGACGGCGCGATCGCCGCCGTCCGGGAAAACCGGGCCTTTCCCCCACCCCGGAGGAAGTTCTATGACCGCTTCATGAGCGGGCCGGTGAATCCCATCTTCTATTCCTGCTTTGTAAAGGCAAATGCCTTCACTGTCGGAAATGCCTGCACCGGCTGCGGACAGTGCGTCCGGCGCTGCCCCACCAACAACATCACCCTGCAAAACGGGAAACCCGTCTGGGGGCAGAACTGCACCCACTGCATGGCCTGCATCTGCTACTGCCCCACAGAGGCCATCGAGTACGGCAAAAAGAGCCTCGGCAAGCCACGGTATCATTTTGAAGCGCTGTGAGAGACTTCTGAACACGCAATTGCAGACTATGCGCAGGGCAGCCGCCCTGCGCATAGTTTTTGTTGGAACGAAGAGGCTATATTTAAGAGGTTTTGATCTCGCTTTTTCGCGCACTGCCGCCTCCGGTGCGAGCGGAGAAAATCGCGGCAGCTTCCCCCGGCAGCCAAACTTTTTTCTTGCATTTTTCCTCATTTTTTGTAATATTAAACCGTACACCATACACCGATATACAGCAGGAGAACTCTTTTTGACTCCGAGGATTTTTTATGAAACGCGATGACAAGCTGTTTTCCATTGGGCGTGACCCGCCGCATCATCCTTCACTATGAGGAACGGGGGCTGATCGAACCGGATAAGCGGGATGACGCCACCAACAACCGCTACTACACCATTGACACCTTTACCAAGCTGCGGAGCATCCGCAGTCTGCAGAATCTGGGACTGACGCTGGATGAGATCCGGGATTACTACAACGATTCCACGGATCTGATGCCGCTCATTCGCCGGATGGAGGAAATGCGGGACCAGCTGAATCTCAACATCGAAAAGCTGTACGAGCGGGCCAAGGTATCCTCCGCTCAGGTCAAGGAGCTGGAGCTGCCGCAGCAGCTCATATACCGCCGCACCTACCGCAGCGATAACGTGGCGGACAAGACCGTCCTGCTCCGCAACACGGCTTTGGAGGCCATGCGGGCCCACGGTACGGATATCACCCGGCGGATGTACTTCATCCAGTTCCCTATCGACCGCCCGGCCGAGGTGTCCTTCTGCGTGGCCGTTCCCCCGGGCAGTGAGGGAGAATATGTGGAGACCACAGCGCCTATGCAGGCCATCTGCATCTATCACCACGGTGCGTATGAGGAGCTCCCCGCCGTGGGCCGCCAGCTTCTGGACTACGCCAAGGCACACGGCCTGACGCCGCAGGGCATCCTGCGCCATACCTATCTGGAGGGGCCGCCCCAGCATAAGGACCCCGCAAAGTTCATCACTCAGGTCATTCTGCCAATCGTGTAATGGTATTTCGCACAGCGCCTATCTCCATGCCCGCCAGAGTTGTCTCCGGCGGGCACCGTAAAATCAGGCTTCCGCAAGGGCCGGCGGTTCAAAACCGCCGGCTCTTGTATCGGATCTGCACCAAAAGTGTGGATCCCGCCGTCTGAGATCTCGATTTTTTTGCATATCCGAACGCCCGATCCGGCTGGGACAGGGCAGAGCATTTTCCGCGTATTTATTTTGCACGAAATTGAAAAACCTCCCACTCTTTTTTCTGCTGCAACTTTTACAAAAGATGAAATGCAGGCAAAAAAGCTGTTGACATTTGGCGTTCACCTTGCTATGATTCAACCAACAAAAACGCGATGACACAGAGTAGTAAGCAGGGCGATCCTCTCAGAGAAGTGCCGGTTGGTGCGAGGCACAGCGCGATCAAGCTGCCGAACTGGCTGTACAGCGGCTGCGTCGAATTGAAAGTAGATGCAGACGGGAGCTCCCGTTACAGTAGCAGGGATATGATGGTATCCCGTTGAGTGTGTTTCCAATACAGGAAACAAAGAAGAGTGGTACCGCGGAGGGTTTTCTACCTTTCGTCTCTTCTGCCAACCGGCAGGAGCGACGAAAGGTTTTTTGTTTTTCCTGCCAACCATCGGACAACATTTGCAGGAGGAAGAAATCATGAAAACCAACACCAAAGTTCCCAAGACACCCTTCTTTGCCGCTTTTTCCGTGGGCGCGGTCCTGTTCTCCGCTCACGCAGGCGGCGGCTTCGCCACCGGCAACCAGGCCAACACCTATTACGTGGGTCTGGGCTGGACCGGCATCATCTCCGCCATCGCGGCCATGCTGCTTTTGACCCTTACCATGCGGGAGGCCATGATCATGTACAACTCCCGTGGCCTGACGAGCTACAAGCAGCTTTTTGAAACGCTGTACCATCCCTTTGACAAGATCGAATGGGCCTTCGAGTTATTCTTCTACATCATGGTGCTGATGGCCGTCGCCGCCGCCATCTCCGGCGCAGCCTCCGCCCTGAATAACTACTTCACCATCAACTACTACATTGGCGTTGCCATTGTCGGCGTCATCGTCCTGATGCTCACCATCTTCGGCGCAGGCATCGTCCGGGCCGCCTCCACCTACATGGGCATGGCCATTCTGGTCACCGCCATCAGCATCTATGTCATCGGCATCTTCAAGAGCGACAGCAGCATCTTCTCCGTCCTCGCCGCCGACTTTGAGACCACAGGCTTCATGAATATGCCCAAGGCCATCCTCAACGCCTTTACCTACGCCGGTTTCCAGTGCGTGACGCTGCCCACCATGATCGCCTGCGGCACCACCATGAAAAACAAAGCGGGCTGCGCCAAGGCCATGTGGATCTCCTTTGTGATGAACGCCGTCGCCCTGGTCCTCTCCGTGTTCATGCTCATGAGCTGGCAGAGCGTTTACACTGCCGTGGAGGGCGGCTCCACCATCCCCACCCTCACCGTCTGCAAGATCATCGGCATCCCCGCTATGGTGGCCGTTTACGGCACCTGCCTGCTCCTCTGCCTCATCTCCACCGGCGTGACCACCATCTTCGGCTTTGTGGCCCGGTTTGAAAAGCTCCCCGTGTTCAGCGGCATCCAGTCCGCCCCGGTCCGCAGCGCCATCGTTTCCGCATTCATCATCGTCCTCTCCATGACCATCTCCATGGCCGGCCTCACCAACATCATCAAGTACGGCTACGGCTACTGCGGCTATCTGGGCATCGCCGTTGTGGTGGTCCCCTTCCTGACCGTTGGCGTATACAAGAACCGTAAATACTGCAAGGAGCACGCCTTCGCCAATGCCAACGCCGAGGAGGAAGCCGCTCCCGCCGTTCGCAGCAGCGTCCGTGCCAATCCGGTGACCGCAGACTGAACCCGTCCCATCAGCCAAGCATTTTTTTACGAGGTGTTTATTATGCAAAAAGCTCTTTTTCCGGGATATACCGTAGGCCCTGACGCCTATGAGGATATTGTCAATATCTGCTCTGCCTATGGCAAAAAGGCCGCTATCATCGGCGGCAGGAAGGCGCTGGCCGCCGCGGAGCCTCAGATCCGCAAGGCGGTGGAAGGCTCCGGCATTGAGATCATCGGCACCTTCTGGTACGGCGGCGAGGCCTCCCGCGAAAACATGGATATGCTCCGGCCTCAGGTGGCGGACGCCGACATGATCTTCGCAGTGGGCGGCGGCAAGGCCATCGACACCTGCAAGGTGCTGGCCCACGAGACCAACCGGCCCTTCTTCACCTTCCCCACCATCGCCTCCACCTGCGCCTCCTGCACCAGTTTGGGCATCGTGTACCATCCTGACGGCAGCCTGCGGGAATACTCCTTCTCCAAGATCCCGCCCAACCACATTTTCATCAACACGGAGATCATCGCCAATGCCCCGGCCCGCTACCTGTGGGCCGGCATGGGGGATACCATGGCCAAGCACTATGAGTGCACCATCTCCTCCCGCAACGATGTGCCCGCCCACTCCGACGCCATGGGCATCGCCCTCAGCTCCATGTGCGCCGCCCCCATCCTCCGCTGGGGCAAGCAGGCCATGGCGGACTGCGAGGCCCACAAAGTCACCCCGGAGCTGACGGAGATCATCGAGGCCATCATCATCTCCACCGGCTATGTCTCCAACTTCGTTCAGGTGGACTACACCACCGGCATGGCCCACGCCATGTACAACGGCTTCACGATCCTGCCCTCCACAGAGGAATACCACCATCTCCACGGCGAGGTAGTCTCCTACGGTATCCTGGTCATGCTCACCGCCGACAAGCAGTACGCGGAGCGGGACCGGCTGCTGGCCTTCAACCGCTCCATCGGCCTGCCCACCCATCTGGCGGACATCCACGCCAGACCGGAGGACCTTCCCGCCGTTACGGAAAAGGCGCTGGCGGGCATCGACGTCCGGGTCTGGCCCTACCCCGTCGCCCAGCAAATGCTGATCGACGCGGTGATGGAGTTGGAGCAGGTCGGCTGATCCGGCAAGGCGGACCGTTTCCGCCAGAAAAAGTCAGAAAACCCCCGGAGCAACCGGTCTTGATCGACCGCTGCTCCGGGGGTCATCCTTTCATTTGGGGAGAGAAACAGCAGAATCTTGATCGAAGCGGCATGGGAGATCCCGCCTGCCCGCCACAAGAAAAAGCCCCGTCCGGCGCAATCACACAGATTCCTGCTTCTCCCGCTCGCTGATTTTACATTCAAAGCGGTCCTTGTTGGAATCCTGCGGGATGGGGGTGGGATAGCCGCCGCCGAAGCAGGCCGTGCAAAAGCCGCTCTCCGTGTGGTCGGCCAGCTTCACCACGTCGCTGAGGCTGAGATAGCCGAGAGAATCCACACCGATGATTTCAGCGATCTCCTCAACCGTGTGGTGGTTGGCGATGAGCTTGTTTTTGTCGTCAATATCCGTGCCGTAGTAGCATTCGGACACAAAGGGCGGCGCGCTGACCCGCATGTGGATCTCCTTCGCGCCGGCCCTGCGCAGCAGGTCGATGGTGCGGCGGCAGGTGGTGCCCCGGACGATGGAGTCATCGATCAGCACCACGCGCTTGCCCCCCACCACGGAGCGGATGGGGTTCAGCTTGATATTGACCTCATTTTCCCGCATATCCTGCGTGGGAGAAATAAAGGTGCGGCCGATGTATTTGTTCTTGATAAAGCCCATGCCGTAGGGGATTCCGGACTGCCGGGCGTAGCCCATGGCAGCGTCCAGACCGGAGTCCGGCACGCCGATGACGATGTCCGCCTGCACGGGATGCTCCAGCGCGAGGAACGCACCGGCCCGCTGACGGGCCACATGAACGCTGCTGCCGTCGATCACGGAGTCGGGGCGGGCAAAGTAGATGAACTCAAAGACGCACAGTCTCCGGGGCGCGATGCCACAGTGGGATCTGTCGGACTTGACGCCGTTTTTGTCCGCCACCACGATCTCTCCGGGCAGAATATCCCGCTCAAAGCTGGCGCCCACGGCGTCCAGTCCGCAGCTTTCAGAGGCGAACACCACGCTGCCGTCCTTCAGCCTCCCCATGCACAAGGGACGGAAGCCGTGAGGGTCCCGGACGGCGATCAGCTTGCTGGGGGACGAAATGACCAGAGAATACGCCCCCACCAGACGGTCCATGGCGGCGGAAACCGCCTCCTCGATGGAGCCGTGCTTCAGCCGCTCCTGCACAATGATGTAGGCGATGACCTCGGAATCAGTGGTGGTATGGAAGATCGACCCCTGACTCTCCAGCTGGAGGCGCAGTTCCTGGGAGTTGGTCAGGTTGCCGTTGTGGGCCAGCGCCATGCGGCCCTTATAGTGATTGACCAGAATGGGCTGGACGTTGCGCTTGTTGTCCGAACCGGTGGTGCCGTAGCGCACATGGCCGACGGCGATGTTGCCAAGCCCCAGAGAGCGAAGCCGCTCCTTGGGAAACACATCGCTGACCAGCCCCACGTCCCGCCAGGAGCGGAACAGGCCGTCATCGTTGACAACGATACCGGCACTTTCCTGCCCGCGGTGCTGAAGGGCGTACAGAGCGTAATAGGCTAACGAGGCCACATCGGCGGTGACATTGGAGCAAACGCCGAATACGCCGCATTCCTCGTGGAGGTGGCGGTCATCGCCGGTTGCCGGAGCCGCCTTATCAAGATCCGTGCACGCCATAGATTTACTGGGCATCGTGATCCAGCAGGCGCTTCATGATCTCGGCGTAGGCGTCCTCCACGCCGCCCAGATCCCGGCGGAAACGGTCCTTATCCAGCTTTTCATGGGTCTTGGCGTCCCACAGGCGGCAGGTGTCGGGGCTGATCTCGTCAGCCAGCACGATGGACCCGTCGGCCACCTTGCCGAATTCCAGCTTGAAGTCCACCAGCGTCACGCCGCACTCGGCCCAGAACGCCTTCAGCACCTCGTTGACAGCGAAGGCATAGTTCTTGATGGTCTCGATCTCCTCTGCCGTGGCCAGTTTCAATGCCAGCGCGTGATAGGTGTTCAGCAGAGGATCGCCCAGCGCGTCATTCTTATAGGAAAACTCGATGGTGGGCTGATCGAACACGATGCCCTCCTCCACGCCGTAGCGCTTGGCGAAGGAACCGGCGGAGATATTGCGGACAATGACCTCCAAGGGGACGATGGAGACCCGCTTCACCAGCGTTTCCCGCTGGCTCAGCTCCCTGACAAAATGGGTGGGGATGCCAGCCTTTTCCATTTTGGCCATCAGGCGGTTGGTCATCTGGTTGTTGATGACGCCCTTGCCGAGGATGGTGCCCTTTTTCAGACCGTTGAACGCGGTGGCATCATCCTTGTAATCCACGATGAGCAGCTCGGGATCATCGGTTTTGAATACTTTTTTTGCTTTGCCCTCGTAGATCTGTTCTAACTTCTGCATGTTCTGCTCCTCCTGCGCATCTGCGCATAAAAATGATCAAAAACGTCAATTGGCCGCGTACATCTGCCGGTACGGGTTTTTGCTGTCCGGCGTCACCACGGTGAAAGGCCCGTCCATCAATGCTTCCGCGTCGCCGCCGAACAGGGCGCACCAGCGCTCCACCAGCGGCCGCAGAAGGGCGGTCTCCTCCTCCGTGGGGGGATGGGGCGTCACCTGATCCGGGAAGCGGATGGCGGAAACATCGCCTCTGAAAATCACGCGCCCGCCGTGCTGTCCCGTGCAGGGGAAATAACCGGCGGCGGGCTTTCCGTCCGTATGCAGTCCCAGCACCAGGATCGTGCCGCCTGCCTGATATTCCCCCAGAAAGCTCCCCGCCCGGCCGCCGATGACGATCACCGGCTGCTGGTCCTGATAGGCCTTCATGTGGATACCTGCCCGATAGCCCGCGTTGCCTTGGACATAGATCTCGCCGCCCCGCATGGCGTAGCCCGCCGTGTCGCCCACGCTGCCGCGGACCACGATGGAGCCGCCGTTCATCGTATCGCCTACGGCGTCCTGCGCGTTGCCGTTGACGGTAAGGGAGCCGCCCCCCAGATACGCGCCCAGGGCGTTGCCGGGGATGCCGTCGATCTCCACCCGGCGTCCGCTCATGCCCGCGCCGATAAACCGCTGCCCAAGGCAGCCGGTGATGCGGCATGACGGCCCGGCAGCCCGGATCGCCTCATTTAAGGCCCGGTAATCCAGACCCTTTGCTTGAATATCCATGAACTATCACACCTCCGCTGTTTTTCCGGTGGATCGGGATTTTTTGCCGGTTACTCTCCGGCGTGGGCCACGCCCAGAATGGACAGCTCCTTTTCCGTCAGCCCCACGGCCCGCAGCATCAGCCGGTTGCCCCGCAGGGCCTCGATGGAATTGATCCCCATGCCGCCCATGATCTCCATGATCTCGTGCTTCCACGCCGTCATCAGATTGATGAGGCGTTCTGTGCCCTCGTCGGGGTCCAGCCGCTTGACCAGCTCCGGGCGCTGCGTGGCGATGCCCCACGCGCATCTGCCGCTCTGACAGGTGCGGCAGAGGTGGCAGCCCATAGCGATCAGCGCCGCCGTGCCGATATAGCAGGCGTCCGCTCCCAGAGCCACGGCCTTGACCACGTCGGCAGAGGAACGGATGCTGCCACCTGCGATCAGGGACACCTGATTGCGGATGCCCTCCTCCCGCAGCCGCTGGTCCACGGCTGCCAGCGCCAGCTCAATGGGGATGCCCACATTGTCGCGGATCCGGGTGGGCGCGGCGCCGGTGCCGCCCCGGAAGCCGTCGATGGCAATGATGTCCGCGCCGCCCCGCGCAATGCCGCTGGCGATGGCCGCGATGTTGTGGACCGCGGCTACCTTGACGATCACCGGTTTCCGGTACTGTGTTGCTTCCTTTAAGGAGCAGATCAGCTGTCGGAGATCCTCGATGGAATAAATATCGTGGTGGGGTGCCGGAGAAATGGCGTCGGACCCCTCCGGGATCATGCGGGTGCGGGAAACATCGCCTACGATCTTCGCCCCCGGCAGGTGTCCGCCGATGCCCGGCTTGGCCCCCTGCCCCATTTTGATCTCAATGGCCGCGCCGGCCATCAGGTAGTTCTCGTGAACGCCGAACCGCCCGGAGGCCACCTGGGTGATGGTGTTGCGCCCATAGCGGTAAAGGTCCTCGTGGAGGCCGCCCTCGCCGGTGTTGTAGCAGATCCCCAGCGCCTCCGCCGCTCTGGCCAGACTTTCGTGGGCGTTGAAGCTGATGGAACCGTAGCTCATGGCGGAGAACAGCACCGGCATGGACAGCTCCAGCTGCGGCGTCAGCTCCGTGATCAGCCGCCCCTGAGCGTCGCGCCGGATGCGCTCCGGCTTCTTGCCCAGAAACACCCGGGTCTCCATCGGCTCCCGCAGCGGGTCGATGGGCGGGTTCGTGACCTGGGAGGCGTTGAGCAGCAGACGGTCCCAGTAGACCGGCAGCTCCTTGGGGCTGCCCATGGAGGACAGCAGCACGCCGCCGGTGGCGGCCTGCTTCCAGATCTCCTCCACGGCATCGGAGGACCAGTTGGCGCTCTCCCGCAGAGTGCAGAGGTTTTTCTCGATCTTCAAAGCGTGGGTGGGACAGTACGCCACGCACCGCTGGCAGTCCACACATTTGCTCTCATCCGCCAGCATCCGGCCGTGGGTCTCGTCAAAGCGGTGAACGCCGTTGGGACATTGCTCCACGCAGACCTTGCAGTTGACGCAGCGCTGCGGATCCCGCACCACTTCAAATTGCGGCGGCACATAGAAATTTTTCATCAGTAAGTCCCTTCTTTCAACCGGACGATGACCGGCTCACCGCCCATGGGCGCCCATATATTCTCCGCGTCAGGCTCCATGACCCGGATGGCCGCCTCCTCGCTGGAAATGAACACCCGGTCATCCTTTTCGCCTACCACCATGCTCCGCAGCTTCAACCGGTCATTCAGCGCCATCAGTCCGCCGGAAAAACCGAGAATGATGGAGAACGGCCCCGTCAGCAACAGGCTGGGAAACACCTTGCGGAGATATGTCAGCCGTTCCGCCTCCTGCGGTTTCATGCGCTCGATGGTGCTCCAGAAGGGAGCCGCCATCACGGAGGCTGTCTCCTCCAGCGTCAGTCCCTGCCGCCGCAGCAGGTAGTCCGCGATGTACGCCATGACCTCCGTATCCGTTTGCAGCGTGCACTGATAGCCGAACATCTCCACGCAGCGGCGGTTGGCGTCATAAGATGAGATCTCGCCGTTGTGCACCACAGACCACTCCAGCAGGGAGAACGGGTGGGCACCGCCCCACCAGCCGGGGGTGTTGGTTGGATAGCGGCCGTGGGCCGTCCAGCAGTACGCCTCATACTCCTCAAGGCGGTAGAACCGGCCCACGTCCTCCGGATAGCCCACCGCCTTGAAAGTCCCCATATTTTTGCCGCTGGAAAACACGTATGCGCCCCGAAGCTCCGCGTTGATCTTCGTCACGATGCGCGCCACGTATTCCTCCGCGTCCAGCTGCAGCCGGTTCAGAACGGACTGCATAGGTGCCAGAAAATACCGCCAGATCAGGGGCACATCGGTGATCTCCGGGATCTGCCGGATGGGAATGTGCTCCGCCTTGACGATCTCAAAGCCCTCCTTCAGCAGCGCCTCGCAGGTCTTGCGGGTATCCCGGCTGTCAAAGAAGATGTGGAAGGCATAGTAGTCCCGGTACTCCGGATAAATGCCGTATGCGGCGAAGCCGCCGCACAGACCGTTGGAGCGGTCATGCATGGGGATCATGCTCTCCACGATCTTCTCTCCCGTCATCCGGCGGCCCTCCCGGGAGATCACAGCGGAGATCGCGCATCCGGACGGGATGCGGACCTGCCCTTCTCTTTTCATGATGTTCACCTTCCTCAAAACGGCGTTTTTTCCGTTACGAAAAAAGACGTCCATTTTTCAGCAGAGGGCTGTGCCTCTTGCCAAAAAATGAACGTCATTGCTCATCAAATATACAAATGATTTGTTATCATACTATAAGTGTTCTGTCTTGTCAATCCTTTTGAACTACCCACAACTGAAGTCGCAGGCTTCCGGCAGCGGTGAAGCCGCTGTTCAGCGAAGTGAAAAGACTTTTTCACCCCGCTAAGGCAAAGCCGCCCGGTCATGGCGACAGTTGAGCAAGCACTTTCCCTGTGACAACGCGCATCCCCGGCTTTTATCACTATACATTCAAGTTCAGACGTGCTATCATGTGCAAAACAGGCGAATGTCGAAGTGAAAACGAAGCAGAAAATTTCAAGCAACTAATTTGAAGCGATTGAGGGACGCGTTATGAAAATCAGAAAGTACAGTGAAAATGATGTACCCGCCATGGTACATATTTGGAATGAAGTTGTCGAAGAGGGCGTTGCCTTTCCGCAGCTGGAGCTTCTCGACAAGGAAAGCGGCAGGGCATTCTTTGCCGCACAGACGTACTGTGGTGTGGCAAATGACAACGGAACGGTTGTCGGGCTTTATATTCTCCACCCGAACAATGTCGGCCGGTGCGGGCACATTGCCAATGCGAGCTATGCGGTCGACTCCGCCTGCCGGGGAAAGCACATCGGAGAACAGCTGGTTTCCGATTGCCTTGTACAGGCCAAAAACAACGGCTTCAAGCTAATGCAGTTCAATGCCGTGGTTGAAAGCAATACCCACGCCCGACACTTATATAATCGTCTTGGCTTTGTGCAGGTAGGAATGATCCCAAACGGATTTCTTATGAAGGACGGCTCCTACCAGAATATTTTCCTGTATTACCATGTGCTGTGACCATTCCGCCCCGCAGCAAGGGGACTCCCCTTCCTCGGTCACAGTTGGAGGCTGAATACATCGTTTGTGGACGCACAGATATGCGCAAAGGGATCCGGGGCTTGCGACTCTTGTGCAGCAGAACTATCAGATGGATCCCACAGACAGCAGCTTGTCCCTGTTTTGCGGTAAAAGCCGGAGCCAACTGAAAGCGCTGCTGTGGGAACCGGATGGCTTCATTCTGTTGAGCAAGCAGTTATCCAACAGCAGATATTGGAAGTCCTAATAGATGTGGCCAAGTTGCAAATTATGTCCGTTCCATGTCCCTGCGGCCATGTGGTAAAATTTGCCTTTTTTTCAAGATTTTCCGACACGCTTCTTTCACCCTGTCGGAAAACGGCCCATCAAAATCGCTGGAAACCATTGAAATTACTCACTTTTTTACTGCTGAATCCGTGCTAAAAATTCATCGACGAAAAATCGGGATTTTTTAGCACGGATTTCGTGCTAAAAATTGGTATCTTTTGGGCTGCATTTCAGGAGATTGATTTTGCTTCTGCTGTCGTCTCGTATCAGATGATTGCACGAGCAAAATCGAGTCCTTTATGTGCCGCAGCCCATGCTTTAGTACAGCCTTTTCTTACGATGTAGAGTTCCGAAAACTCGTTCATATCATGCTGTGAAAGATAAAAGTTGTCGCAATATCTGGTCGCATCATCGACACAAACGAGCGGAACTATGGCATCCAGAATGGATTTAATTGCGAGATCATCATTGTCAAAATAGTGTGATTGGTGATGACCGTTTTTCAAAAAATGCGATACAAAAATGACATCAATATTGTCCATTTTTTGATATCCCCGAGGGATAATTGTAAGGATTTTTTCTCCAATTTCGATGATAAAACACTCTGCCAATCTTGAAATTCCACGCGATGTTTTAAGGTTTGGTAATCTTGAAAACTTGAATTGAAAACCAAAATTTTCATCGTATGATGGTTCAAAATCGAAGAGCGTTTTATCAAAACTTACGTCAGACAAATCGTTTTGTCCGACCGATTTGATATCTTCCAGAGCAAACGAAATGCTGTTCAAGGTATCGATAGCTGCGACATATGATTCCTCAATGACGCTTCTACTTAACCGATTATTATTGCATGATTCAACTTTCATCAGTTCGTTCTGCAATAATCTCTTTGCTTTAGAAAGCCGACTAAGTGCCAGTTTTAAATGCTCGATTGCTTCGTAATCAAGGTTCATTTCTGCCACCATTTACGGTTTCTCTAAGAACAATTGCGGAATAAAATCGGTGCCATAGGCTACTTGCGCAACAAGAATTTCACCCTTCAATTCCTTCCTTGCTTGTCTCTTTTCTTTTGCAATTCGCCATCGAGACTGACGATCGCACCGGATTTTGAATGGGTCAAAAGCCTGCGTTTCTGCATCTCGGCGCAGGTGAAATCGAAGTACTCTTCCGAGAATTCGCATTCATTTGATGCCGTAACTTGAGCACGCCTTTTCATCAAAGATTGAGCGGTCAGCGGGCCAAATGTTTGAATGGCCCGCTGAATTTCATAGACAATTTCGTCATGGCATGGGAGCTTTTCAATCATTGCTTGCTCCCGCCGTTCTTATCTATCATCCCACGGATTTGCACGGGGTCAACAAAGAAAATCTCTGGCACCCATTGGGAATCATACTTAATACAGCAGTACAGTGACGGTGTTTTTAGAAGAAATGGAGCATTGTCCATCGCGGTTTTTGAAGAGAAAATGGAGAAAAATCGTTCATCAGGGAGCTTGTCTTTGGGCTTGTTCTTCATGTGTCTGATACGAGCCAGTTCTCTTTGCGCAGCCATCGCCAGTTCTTTTTCTCCATATACCTTATAACCTTATGCATTAGCTTTGGCAGTTGCAAAGCAGCAGGAACAGAGAACACCCCCGCGGTCAGCGTGTTGAAAAAATCTGTTCCCCGCCGGGCTGCGTAACTCTGTTGCTTACTTCGATTTGCTTTGAGGGAAGCACTTCAGGCGGTGGCGGAGACCGCCGAGAACACGTACCCGCCCCGGACCGTGCGGATATAAGTCTGACTGCCGCCCAGCTTTCTGCGGAGATTGGAGACGGTATTCGCCACGACCTTCAGGGTGTCCGCGCTGTCCCGCCCCCACACGGCGGAAAACAGATCCTCCTTGGAAAGCGTGACTCCCGGATTGCTGGCGAGAAACAGCAGCATATTGAACTCGATCCGGGTCAACGCCAGCGCGGTTCCGTTTTGAAACGCCTGCTGGGAACGTCCGTCAATGGTCAGTTCCGGAAAGGTGAGCGTGTGCCGGGAACTGAGGGAGACCCGCTCCGCGGCGATGTCCTCCCGCCGCAGCAGGGCCAGGATCTTTTCCTCCAGCTCCCTCTCTGCCCCATTTGCTTGAATGATGATCATGGTGTGCCTGTGTGTTACTCCGCGTACAGCTCGTGGAGCAGGTTGACCATCTCGATGGCGCTGACCGCACAGTCGTAGCCCTTATTGCCCGCCTTGGTGCCGGCCCGCTCGATGGCTTGTTCGATATTCTCCGTGGTCAGAACGCCAAAGAGAACGGGCACGCCGCTTTCCAGAGAAACGGAGGCGATTCCCTTGGAAACCTCGTTGCAGACGTAGTCATAGTGGCTGGTGGAACCGCGGATCACCGCGCCCAGGCAAATCACGGCGTCGTACCTGCCGCTCTTTGCCATCTTCGCCGCCACCAGCGGGATCTCAAAGGCTCCCGGAACCCACGCCACATGAACATCGTTCTCCCGAACCTCGTGCCGCAGCAGGCCGTCCAGTGCGCCGCTGAGGAGCTTGGAGGTGATGAATTCGTTGAACCGGGCGGCTACGATGCCCACCTTGATGCTTTTGGAGACCAGCTTTCCCTCGAAAGTTTTCATAATTAAGTACCTCTTTCTTTGTTAATATTTCAAAATGTGTCCCATTCGTGCCTGCTTGGTTTTCAGGTAGAACAAATCATGCGCTGTTGCCGCCATCTGGATCGGAACCCGTTCGGAGATCTCCAGGCCGAACTCGGAGAGCTGATACACCTTGTCCGGGTTGTTGGTCAGCAGGCGCAGGCTCTTGACGCCAAGCTCCCGCAGGATTTGCGCGCCGAGGAAATACTCCCGCTCGTCTCCGTGGAAGCCCAGAGCCAGATTGGCCTCCAGCGTGTCCATGCCCTGCTCCTGCAATTCGTAGGCCCGCAGCTTGTTGATGAGGCCGATGCCCCGGCCCTCCTGCCGCATATAGAGCAGGATGCCCCGGCCCTCGTTTTCAATCTGGGTCATGGCGGCAGCCAACTGCTGTCCGCAGTCACAGCGGAGAGAGCCGAAGGTGTCTCCGGTCAGGCACTCGGAATGGACCCGGCAGAGAATGTCCTTTCCGTCGCCGATGTCGCCCTTCACCAGCGCGACATGGTGCTCTCCGTTCAGACGGCTCACAAAGCCGTAGGCTTTGAAATCGCCGTATTTCGTGGGCATATTCACCGCCGTAACCTGATCCACCAGCTTTTCGTGGCACTTGCGGTACGCCTGCAAGTCCCGGATGGTGATAAACTTGATGCCGAACCGCTCCGCCAGCGTCATCAGCTCGGCGGTGCGCATCATGGTGCCGTCCTCCCGCATGATCTCGCAGCACAGGCCGCATTCCTTCAGCCCCGCCAGACGGCACAAGTCAACGGTGGCCTCCGTATGGCCCTCCCGCTCCAACACGCCGTTTTTCTTCGACAGCAGCGGGAACATGTGGCCCGGTCTGCGGAAATCCTCCGCCTTCGCGCCCTCCTCCACACAGGCCATCGCCGTCACGGAGCGCTCGGCAGCGGAGATGCCCGTGGTGGTGGAAATGTGGTCAATGGATACCGTGAAGGCCGTTTCGTGGTTATCGGTGTTGTTCTGCACCATCTGGGGGAATTGCAGTTTGCGGACAAAGGCCTCCGACATGGGCATACAGATCAGGCCCTTGCCGTGGGTGGCCATGAAGTTGATGTTCTCCGTGGTGGCAAACTCGGCGGCGCAGATGAAATCGCCTTCGTTTTCACGGTCGGGGTCGTCTGTGACCAGAATGATCTTCCCCTGTCTCAGATCCTCCAGTGCTTCGGGAATGGTATTGAAATTCATGGTAAATTCTCCTGTCAAAAGCCGCAGCGCAGCAGCATTTCTTTTGTGAGGGTGCTTTCGTTTGCGGGGGTATGCGGTTTCGTTTCTTCCGGACGCAGCAACTTTTCGATGTACTTGCCCACCACGTCGGTCTCCAAATTCACCGGGTCGCCCCGGCGCCGCTGGCTCAGGTTGGTCTGGGCCACCGTATGAGGGATGGTGGACACGGAAAAGCCCTCGCCGTCCACGGCGGCCACCGTCAGGCTGATGCCGTCGATGGTGATGGAGCCCTTTTCCACCACATAGCGCAATATCTCCGGCCCCGCATGGACGGTGTACCAGACGGCGGTATCGTCCCGGCGGATGTCGGAAATGTGTCCGACACCGTCCACATGGCCTGCTACGATATGCCCGCCGAAGCGGCCGTTGGCAGGCATGGCCCGCTCCAGATTGACCACGCTCCCCGCCGTGAGTCCCGCAAGGGACGAGCGGTTCAGCGTCTCGTGCATCACGTCCGCCGAAAAGCCATCGGGAAAAAGCCGGGTCACCGTCAGGCAGATGCCGTTCACGGCGATGCTGTCTCCGATCCGGGTCTCCTCTAAAACGGTTTTCGCCTGGATCGTCAGGACGGCGGAGTGCTGCCCGTGCTTGATATTCTTGATGACCCCAACTTCTTCTACGATTCCTGTGAACACGGATATTCCACCTCGCTTTCTATCAGAAGATCCTCGCCCAGCCGTTCCAGCCGACTGTTTTTCAATCGGAAGGCATCGTTCGGGGCGGGGACGCCCACGCCCTCCACGGGGGTTTTCGCGTCCCTTCCGCCGAACAGCTTTGGGGCGATATACGCCTGCACCTGCTGCACGATGCCGCATTCCAGCGCGGCCCAGTTCAGCGTTCCGCCGCCCTCCAGCAGGATGCTGTCGATCTGTTCCCGCCCCAGCCGCTCCATGAGCTGCCGAAGATCCACATGGCCGTTTTCCTCATTCAGGCAGAGCACCTGGCACCCGGCCCGCTGATACACCGCCTGCCTTTCCGGGTCGGCGCAGCAGGTTGCGAGGATGGTCGGGATCTGATCTGCGGTGGTGACCACCTGCGCCTGCGGCGGCGTCCGCAGATGGGTGTCGCAGATGACGCGAATGGGGTTTCGCCCGTTTTCCATGCGGCAGGTCAGGAGGGGATCGTCCGCCAGAACGGTGCCCACGCCCACCATGATGCCCCGAAACCGGTGCCGCTGCTGCTGGACATGGCTCCGGGCTGTCTCACCTGTGACCCACTTGGATGCACCCGTGAAGGCTGCGATCTTGCCGTCCATCGTCATGGCGTATTTCATGGAGACGAAGGGCCGCCCGGTGGTGATGTAGTGGAAGAAGATCCTGTTCAGCGCGTCACATTCCTCCTGCAGAACGTTTTCCGTCACCTCCACGCCGCGAGCGCGCAGGATCGCCACGCCCTTTCCCGCCACCAGCGGATTTGGGTCGGCGGAGCCGATCACCACCCGGCGGATGCCGGATGCCAGGATCGCATCCACGCAGGGCGGCTGCTTTCCGTGATGGCAGCAGGGCTCCAGCGTCACATACATGGTGGCTCCGGCGGGGTCGGCGGTGCAGGCTGCCAGCGCATTCCGCTCCGCGTGGGGTTCACCGTACCGCTCGTGCCAGCCCTGTCCGATAACTGCGCCGTCCTTTACGATCACGGCGCCCACCATGGGATTGGGCGCCGTCCAACCCCGGCCCCGTTCCGCCAGCGCCAAGGCCAGACGCATAGATTCCACATCATTCATACCGTTACCTCCAAAAGAAAAAGCCCTGAACGAATCGTTCAGGGCAAGGCAGAAAGGCACAGGTGAGGCTGTCGATAAAGTGGTAAATTCTCCGCAACGGTAAGGAAGGGTGTGCGCGGGAAACCCAAGAGGGGTGTCCCGTGCCATTAAAATCCTAAGTTTTCAGAACTTTTATAAAGTTCTGAAAACTTGCTCAGCGGGGAGAAAAGACTTTTTTGACACGCTGACACAAGTATCCTTGTGTAAAAGCAAAGCTCCGGAATGTAAACACATCCCAGAGCAACTTCCACAGACGCAAAGCAGTCCCCTGCGTTGCGTTGTCATCTTCTTTCATCCAGACTGTACTGTCGGCTTCGGAGTTTCACCGAATCATGCCTTGCGGCTCGTGGGCTGTACCACCGGTAGGGAATCACACCCTGCCCTGAAGATTTTCTATTCAATTACGGTGAAAGTATAGCACGGCGGCAAGTGGATTGCAAGGTCATTTTGCAAACCGGGACAAAACCGGGACGGTCAGGCTTTCGGGACGGAAGATCAAATATATGCTCTTCGCACTGCGGCTTCGGCTGTAGGACATGCAGAGAAGCATCGGAAGCACTGGCTTTTTACATGACCCTGTGGTATCATTTCTCATAGAAAGCCGAGAGGCGCAGACAAGAAAAACAGCATCTATTTCACATGCGAGTCTGAGCAGCTCCAGCAAAAACAAGCTGTCTGCGTTTTTTGAAAGGCCACCGTGTGTCTCGGCAGCGGTGAAAACACAATGCACGTTCTCTGAATGAGGTGACCGGATATGGCAAAGAAAATGACGCGGGCTGCGCTGTTTTTCATGATCGGGACGGTCATTTTGACCGCTTTCTACAAAAAGACCGCTTACGGGCCGGCGCTTTCACTTGCCATTACCTTCGGAACGGTTTCCTACCACCTCGTCATGCGGCTGCTGGTGGGATGCGCATTTCAGGCAGTGATGCAGAATCGTGCGGATCTCTACAAGCGGTGGTACCGGGTCGGCAGGCGGGAAATGGCGGTCTATGAAGCGCTGAAGGTAAAGCGGTGGAAGCGCAGAATGCCCACCTATGACAACGCGCTGTTTGATCCGCGTCTGCATACATGGGACGAGGTCGCCCAGGCCATGTGCCAGGCGGAGCTGGTCCATGAAACGATCGCGCTGCTCAGCTTTCTGCCCATTGCGGCGGGACTCCGGTTTGGCGCATACCCGGTATTCATCGTGACCTCCGTTTTGTCCGCCGGGTATGACCTGCTGTTTGTGATGATGCAGCGGTATAACCGTCAGCGGATCATGGCGCTGCTGGAGCGCAAGCGCACATCGTCCGCCTGCGCCAGATGAATCCGTGGCCGATCAGTAAAGGGCCGACGGTGTATCCCTTCTTGGGTTATCTCCGCGCTAAGAGCCGCCTTGCGGCGGTTGCGCCCCGAAACACGCCTGCGGGCGCAGTCCCGCGCACACCCTTCACCCGCAAGGGGTATGCAGCATCCGTAAAGCGGCATAGCCGCTAACGGCTGCCCTACCTTACCGTCGCGGAGAATTCACCACTTTATCGACAGTTTCGTTCCTGTCTTGTCTTGTTTCATTCTGCTGAAAAAATGATTTTTTTCGACTTGAAAACAGCCAAAACCCGCCGGAATAACCGCGGCCGGATTCTGGCGGGCGTCCCTCGGTGGGACAGGAACTGAGAACGATATGAAGCTAAATCGCAAAGGTTTTACATTGATGGAGATGCTGATCGTCATCGCGATCGTTGCCGTGCTGATCTCCGTCGCGGTCCCGGTGCTTTCCTCGCAGTTGGAAAGGAGCCGGGAGACGGTGGATCTGGCCAACGTGCGCTCCGCCTATGCACAGGTCTCCACGGAGGCCCTGCTTGGAAATACCGGCGTCCCCGTCACGGTCAATCTGAAGCAGAAGCAGGCCGGGTGGCAGTCGGCGAACCCCGTGAACATCGGCGGCATCGTCCATTCCAAAAGCGTCGGTGACACGGATAACTGGCAGGGTGATGCCGCGCCGGACGGGACCTGCAAGGTCACCTATGATGAGACCCACGGTGTGGTGCTCATATGGAGCGGAACGGCAGCGCCGGGCAATCCCAGCTATCCGTTCGACACCAAGCACACGGAGTTTTTTGGTGAGGTCCTATATAAAACCGAATTCTGGACAAGGGGGGATATGAACAATAACCCAAATTTTGAGTTCGACTCCCGCTGTCCGGACTCAATCTACATCCCGCAGATCAAAAAAGCACTCGAAGAAAGCACGAGCAACAGCCTTCTGCAGCAGAAGGATTGCACCTGGGCTTTTTTAGGGGACGGGCATGAAGGACAGGAGGCGGACCGCTATCTTTTCTGGACCTCTCTTGACACGAGTAAGGTCGGCCCCGGAGCGAAAATCCCCGTGCTCATCTAGACCGGTGACGGGAAATACTATGTCTCCGAAACTACAACCGGAGGGCGAACAGACGGCAAGGGGATAAAGTATGTCGCGGTGTCGGGTCATCTCTACAAAAATGAGGAGTATGAAGATATTCTGAAGGCCGGCAAGGAATACTTCACCTTGAAAGAAGCCTACGATGCCTATGTAGAGGCTCTGGCGGATCCCAAATATGACGCAGTTCGTGACACACAGGCTTCTGCGCCGTAAGTGGTACCACGGCTTCAGCCCTTGCATCCCAGTCAAATCAAGATATAAAAGCACTTGCGCATAGAGGCAGGTGCTTTTATGGAATCGTCAGGTTTCCCTGTCATTCAACCATTCGCTTGCCTTTTCCTGATTTTCCCTGCTTCTATTATGTACCGTACATCGATGTACGGTACAAGAATTTTTTCGTTTCAAGGGAAATTTTTTTCAAAATGTAGGAAATAGGCGTTTCCTGTTGGTTAAATCGCCAAAACTCTCCTTCGCTCTCTCCTGCGGCCGCTGCCGCCCGGGTCTGACCGGCATTTTCCGCCGCTATCCCCTGTTTTCCGGACGATCCCGCTAAAAAATGCCCAGGAACGTTACGTTCCTGGGCTTTGTCTATGTAGGCTTTTACGCTGATTTAAAAGGTGATGACCTCTTTGTCCGTTTCAAACTGGGCAGGCTCACCGTTTTTGATGCTGCGGATGGTATCCAGCATCTGATTGTTGTGCTCCTCCGCCTTGGGGTCGTTGTTCCAGGTGTTCTCGTACTTGAAGATCACATGGGAGATGGAACGGCCCTTCTTATGCTTGCGGAAGGAGACCTTCAGGTTCGTATACTGGTTGATAAAGCCCAGATTGACCTCGATGACGTTACGCACAAAGTCACCGGCGCTCTTGTACTTATCGTTGCAGTCGAAGAAATCCCGCAGGTAGTCGATGGCCAGCACAATCTCGTCCGGGTCGGTGGAGATATCCGGGAAGGCCGGGGTGTTCTCCCCCTTGATGATGATATTCACCCAGCTTGTCAGCAGCTCAAAGAGGCGGATGGAATAGTTGGTAGGCAGCTTGATGATGCTGTCATAGGAATAAAGGGTGAACATTTCGCTCAGGCCGATGAGGTACGGCTTCAGCTCGTCGCTGAGGCGGTAGGTCAAAGTGCCGTCCTTGTACTCCACGCTGCTGAGCCAGTGGAGGATCTTGTAGTTGGGCTTGCCCTTCTTATCAGGTACTTCCTTGTCCCGAATGAAGATGACCCGCTGCATGAGGCTGATGTTGATGTCCTGCATGGAGCGGTAGACATTGGTCTTAGGCACCTCCAGAAATTCCGCCAGCTGCGAGACATTGACCTTGTAGGTCCGCAGGTCCTTGTCCCCCTTCATGATCTGGGAGACTGCCAGACGGATCAGCTTGGATTCCATCAGCGTCAGATCGGACTGCTTGCTCCGCAGCAGCTCGTTGGCCTGCACGATATTGAAGTCCTTGCTGTAACGGATGGCAATGCCGTTTTCCCCGGGCAGATCGTCCTCCGGTGTCTCCTGGATCAGCGTATAATTGTCACGCTCCTCAGCGTCTGCATTTACATCCGGGATCTGGATCTGTTTTTCTTCCATGTTCTTCTCCTCTGTGCGGCTTTCTGCAAATTCATTAATTATCATATTCTATTTACGAAAAAGAGTCAACCCAATTTTTCGAAGTTTATGTTTTTTCCTTCCTGCCCCTTCGATCAGCCTGCTGCCTGCCCAAGCTGCCGTCCTGCCCTGCCGCGGCAGCCCTTCTGCTATTCACGAGGTTTTGATCTCTCTCCGGTCTCAAGGGCAGCGCAATGTACGAGGTTTTGATCTCCTCTTGGGGATTTACGAGGTTTTGATCTCTCCTATCTCCCGCCGAGGGGCATTTACGAGGCCAATGTCACTCCGGCAGCCTATTTACGAGGTTTTGATCTCGTTCATTGTGCTATTTTCAGCATGATCGTTCGGAATTTCTGTTTATCGGTAAACCCTGTAAAGCATTATTACTTTTCACTGCTTTTTGTAAATTTCAACCCCTCTTATGCGGAGCAGTCCCGTTTTTCCTGCCTCTTTTCCGTCAAAAATCAACGTTTTTCGTAGAAACCGCCCAAACTGATTCCCAACATCTTGTTGCTTTTTTATGAAAGTGAATCACATTTGGTGTCCGTCTCCGGCCTCTCCAGTGTCCCCCCATTTACGAGGTTTTGATCTCGTTTTGGGGATTCCGCACGTCGGTGAGAGATACAAACCTCGTGAATCAGATCTCTGCACCCTGCCAGCAGAGAGATCAAAACCTCGTGCATTAGAGCAGGCCGAAAGTTGACTGAGAGAGATCAAAACCTCGCATATACATTATATATGGTATATAGATTGTCTTTCCTGAGATCAAAACCTCTTAAATCAAGTCTCCCTGGGAGAAAGTGTGAGATCAAAACCTCTTAAATCATGCCGGAACCGGCAATTAGAGAGATCAAAACCTCGTGAATGATGCAGCCTTCCATAAGCAGAACCTGTTCTTAGGCGGCTCAAAAAGATCAAAACCTCGTATATACGCGGGCACCGCCCATTTTTTCATGGTTAAAATGTTCTTAAATTAAAAACTTTTCGAGAAATCGCCTGTGGATCTCCTAAATTTTGTTCCCGGTTTTTTCGTCATTTTTTGAGGGCAAAATAGAGATATTGGCCTCGTAAATCAGCTTATTCCGGTACGAAAAGGGAGATCAAAACCTCGTATCAAAAGATACATCCCTCGTACTTCAGAGATAAAACCCTCGTCTATATACGATACAAACCTCGCAGAAACGAGATACAAACCTCGTACCGGGAGGGGCAATACTTATTAAATAAAAATAATAAAATAGAAAAAGTTCTATAAAAGTAGGAAAAACCGACTGAGGTCCCCTATGGGGACTCAGTCGATTCTGCTTTTCGAAGAAAAAGCTTTCTGATCTTTACAGGGAAATACGTTCCTCTGGCTTTCAGTCAGGAAATTGACTCCATTTCCTTCGATCACGGCGGAGAATCAGACTCTCCGAAGCAAGAAGCAGGGAGAGCAGCGTTTCAATTACGCCTTCTATACGTTTACCCACTCGAATTCCAAGCCTAAAATCTTCAGAACCAGCTATTCTGCCGACACAAACGTGCTGGAACAGGAAAATGCATGGGAGCGCTGACCGAAAAATGGCTTACAGGCAAAAGAACGCAGAGCCAAGATAACGATACTGCCTTGCTCTTTTAGAGTCTCTCGGTTGTTTTACCCTCTTTTTGGCGACATTTGAGTCATGGGTCCGCAGAAAATCTGTAAAACCCGGTTTAGAACGGTGACAGATCGGTTAAGCTGATGATAGGACCTGTTCTTTGGCTGTGGAGCATTCGGGAGCGATTTGAATTCCGCTATGCGAGAATAAGTTTACATAAAACTTTGCGCAGAAGCAAACGGACCCCTGGACCGGCAGAAAATTATGCCAAGTTCGTCTTTGTGTTCCAAAAGGGTCTAAAGCCTTGCGACTTCAAGGGCTCAAGAAAGCAAGGGACACAAAAAATTTGAGCAAATGATAGGGTACTCAATAAGTAAACGATTACGTTATAGAATTCAGCCAATGTCTCATACTCATAAGAGGTCTTACAAGAAGAATTTCCTTGCGTACATCGGAGTCGGCGTTGCCTAAAACAGTATACCCAAATGAGACGGTCCCTGTAAATGAAGGCTATTGCCCGCGGCCTCTCCCCTTCCCGCAAGGAATGACAGTCGAATGACTGGCTTGCGCTTCCACAAAAGCTACTGATCGACAAAAAGCAAATATCATGTCGAAAAAGAAAGCTTCCGAGCCAAACCAATTCTTGTTTCCGATGGTTTGGCTCCTATAATATGCGCAAGATATTTCAAAAATCAATTCCCAATCCTCTTTTGTGTTCCTGTGATCTCCTGAGCCCTTGAAGGTGCAAGGCTTTGGAACCTTTTGAAAAACAAAGTCGAACTGAGACAAAATAAATACTGAACGGAGAAAATGCAGCCCGCTCATTCTCGCAGCTGCTGGGATCTTCCCCTCGTATTTCCGTGGAGGTATAAAGGCGCGGGAAAGCAACGTGAAGATGAAAAAGAAACCCGAAGGAGCGCCCAGATCAGGCACCCCTTCAGGATATTCGAATTCCCTGTTCAGTTTACAGCAGCCCCCGCAGATCCAGATAATCCAGCACAAAACTGGTGCGGACAGCGCCAATACTCGCATTCAACCGATGGGCCAGCTCCAGCATGGCCTCCTGAGTCCCCGGCAACAGATATACGTTCATCCGATTGGAGCTGAGATTGACGGCGTGATTTTTGGTCAGCGTGTAGATCTCAGCCATTTCGTGCAGCTCATAGTCCGCAGGCAGGTCTGCCAGGGTCTCCTCCATGATCACCGTCAGCATTTTCGGGACGGAATACCGGTTTTCCGCAGCCAACTGCTGCAACCGGTCCATCAGACCGATATTTACCCGCATTTTTACGGGAACACGCTGCTCCGGGCCTTTTGGACGGGCCATTACTGTCCGTTCCGCAGGAGATCGGCCAGCTCCGCGGCCTCCTTGGCCAGCTTATCCAGACTTTCGACAATGGAACCGTCCCCATCGGCAGCGTCCATTTTCCGCAGAGAATTCAGCCGCCGCTTGCTGGAGGTGATTTTAGAGAGGTCAAACGTGACCTTCTCATACTTTCGGATCAGCGTAGCCTTTTGGGTGCGGACCGCCACATCTCCGGCGGGCTTGGCGTGAACCGGCGAAATAATAGCCTCTTCCAGCCGGGCCAGTTCATCTTCCCGGCCGTTGGTCATGCGGGCGGCCTGAGCAGCCCGGTCCGTGATCCGGGTGACATAGGTATGTTCCAGAGCCTTGTCCCCGTTGGACATCTGAATGGCCTTATTGATGGCATTTACATAGAGAACCTGCTCGCTGGGTTCCAGCGGGCAGAGCGACAGGGCCTGCGCATGAGAAATGGTGCCATTTTGGAAGAATTCCTTCACATCGTCGATCAAGGACTTGTCAAACTGGGTGTAACGCTGGACCGTGGAATCCGTCATTTGGGTACGGGACTTGAAATATGCCTCGGCAGCCCGGCGATCTACCTGAAATTTCGCCTGCAAATTGTCCAAATACCGGGAAATGCAGGCTTGAATGGTCTTTGCGTCACCGGAAAGGCCGCGAACCATGATATTTGCCTCATCCAGAATAATGAGTTCGGACAGCTCGTCCAGTCCGGTGTAGGTCTGGGCCTGCACCCGATCCCATTTATGAGCCTTCTGGCCGGTTGGATCGCTTTCCTGCTCCCGTTTTTGCAGCAAACGCAGGGCTTTCACCCGCCGTTCACCGGAAAGCAGCATAAATGTGCCATCCTCCCGCTGACTGACCACGATGTTGTGCAGCAGGCCGTTGCGCTCGATGGCATCCGCAAGCTGCCGGATGCTCTCGTCATCATCGTTGCAGGACCAGAGGTTATGGGGGTTAAATTCAATGTTTCGCAAGAGAATTCGGGTCAATTCCGTGCCTTCGTTCTGGAAGGACATGGCGATCTCCGTTTTTGCCAGGTGATTTTTGGTCGATAATTCCTGGGAACCCTGGGGAATTTGGCTTTTCAGCTTATCAAGCTTACCCATTATTCGTCAGCCTCCTTTTTTGCCAGACGCTGTTTGATCTCGTTCCAAAGCTGCATGTAGTCCACAGAAGGATTGGATTTTTTGGCGTAGCGCACCACCGGTACGGCAGCAATGGTGCTCTCCGGCACGGCGCTGCCCTTGCGGATGCCGGTTTTGAAGAGAACAGAAGCGTATTCCGGGTTTTCCTCGAACATCTGGCGTACCAGATTGACGGCAGCCGTCCGCTCAACTTGGGTCAAAACCACGCCTAAAATGTCTATTTTGACATCTTCTCGGGTTTCCAGATCCAAAATCATGGCCAAAGTGGTCTCAAAACCCTCCAAAGAGAAGTTATCGCACCGGACAGGGATCAAAACCTCGTCGGCGCAGAACAGGGCGCTCATGGTGAGATTGTCCCGGGCGGGAGGGGTGTCGATGACGATATAATCATAATCATCGTTGATATTGGCCAGACAATGGATCAGGAAGGTGTAGTTCTTCATCTTGTACTCGTCCGCCAGCAGATCCAGCTGGTGAACGGCCCGGGGCGTCTGGGCGGTGCTGGGGATGATATGAACGCCCTCCACGTTGGTGGGGTGGATGTAGGGAGCCAGATCCATGCCGCCCAGATCGAAGTTCATGAACATATTGACCAGACCGTGACCCTTGTAGAAGTTCTCGGCCTTCTTGTGCTGGGTCAGCATGTAGGTAGTGTTGGCCTGCTGGTCCATATCCACCACCAGGACCCGTTTTCCCTCGGCGGCCATCAGAGCCGCCAGATTGACTACTGTAGTTGTTTTGCCGGTACCGCCCTTTTCGATGGCGGTTGTCAGGATCAGAGACATAAAACCCCTCCATTTTGCGTGTTTCGGGAGATTTACCCCCGGTTTTGCGGTATTTTTTACGTTCTCATTATAGCTTGCTTTTCATATAACTGTCAATATAAAGCAGTACATTTCTTGGCCATTTTCCAAAAGAAACTCAAATGACACGGACCCTGTAAATGAACTGACAGCAGAACAAACCCACTTGACACGGACCCTATAAATGACAGTCAGGAGCAGCGAACCCAAATGAGACGGTCCCTGTAAATCCGCCTGATCCCGCAGCGGAGTGGGGGACAGCCTCATCATACCACCTGCCGCCCGGTATTTTTTGTCGGAGACTGACAGCTGAGGACTCAAAAGGGATGGGAGGTTTCAGAACAATGCGTTAAAAAATTAACAAGCAAAGGTAAGGTCGATCCCGCTGCTCGCACACGCCTGTTTCCCCTCGGAAACAAATCGTGGCAACCGCAGCCACTTTGTTGTATACTATACAGAAAACCAGCAGGGAAGGAGGGGAGCGCCATGCTTACCGAACAGCTGACCGCCGACGCAGCAGCGCTGCATCAGGCTATCCTGCGCCACGGCGGCGAGGTCTCCCCGTTCTTCTGCGGAAAAGAGCTGGGCTGGGAGCACCGCCGCATCGCTCGGGCCATGGAGGAGCTGGTGGCCGCTGGGATCATAGACCCAGTAGCCGCCGTCCTGCCAAAGCCCCTGAAACAGCGGAAAACGTACACATTCCCGGAGATCCAGGCCATTTTGACCGCATTTCCGGCCTTTGCCCGGGCCGTACACGCCGTGGAACACGCCGCGGGCCGCCGCCTGCCCACGGCGGATCTCAGCGCCCTGACGGAGCTGTTCGACTTCCACGGCCTGTCCCCGGAGGCACTGGAACTGCTGACGGCCCAGTGCTGCGACGAAGCCATCCTCCGGGGCGAGGAGCGCCCCACGGCCCGGCGCATCGAAAAGCTGGGCCTGGAATGGGCGCGTCTGGGCGTGCGCTCCCGGGCGGACGCCGTGGCCGCCGTGCGGTGGATGGCCCGGCGGGAACAGACGGTGGCGGAGGTCCGCCGTCGGCTGCGCCTGTCTCCGGACGCGCGAATCCCGTCGGATGACGCCTACATCGCCGCGTGGCTGGACTGGGGCTTCTCCCCGGCGCTCATCGAGCTGGCCTTTGACCGCACCGTGCTGAACTGCGGCCGCCTGAACTGGAAATATTGTCACGGAATTCTGGAAAGCTGGCGGAAAAACGGCCTGTTCACTATGGCGGATGTTCTGGAAAAGGACGCGCCGCCCCGCAAGCCGGAAACCGCGCCGCCCCGCAAGCCGGAAACCGCGCCGCCCCGCAAGCCGGAAACCGCGCCGGAACCGGAGGACCCGTGGCGCTACATCCCCTGATCCCCCGCGAAAACCGTCATATTCGGACAGAACTTGGTAAGTTCTGTCCGTTTTTTTGTCCTCCCCCGCAAACCACTATATAAAAAAGAATGCCCCGGGCTCTGTTACACAAACCCCTCAATGTTACAACCGTGTAACAAATCGACGCAACCTCTTGCATTTCAAAAAGTCGAATGTTATCTTAGCATTACAAAACAATGTGATCGAAACTTACCCCCGGTTCAGATATTGGGTAGGCTAGCCACGATATGTAAATCGGGGCGGTTAAGAAAACGTTGTTTTGTAAAACAAACTCCCGAACGGGAGAATCTAAAAGGAGGAAACCCCATGAAGAAGTTCCTTTCTCTGGTACTGGCTCTGGTGATGACCATGTCTCTGGTCACCGTCTCTGCTGGTGCCAAGGACTTCACCGACAGCAGCAAGATCCAGTACGCTGAAGCTGTTGACGTGATGTCCGCCGTGAAGGTCATCGATGGTTACACCGATGGTTCCTTCAATCCCTCCGCCACCCTGACCCGTGGCGCTGCTGCCAAGATCATCTGCAACCTGATCCTTGGCCCCACCACCGCATCCGCCCTGGTGGCTGATGCCGCTCCTTACAAGGACGTTCCTACCAACCACACCTTCGCTGGCTACATTGCCTATTGCCAGAAGACCGGCATCATCTCCGGCTATGCTGACGGCACCTTCAAGCCCGCCAACTCCCTGACCGGCTACGCTTTCATGAAGATGCTGCTGGGCGCTCTGGGCTACAAGGCTGATCAGGAAGGCTACACCGGCGCTAACTGGTCCATCAACGTTGCCAAGCGCGCTCTGAACATCGGCCTGGCTGATGATCTGGTGGGCGATTTCAACGGCGTCAAGGCTGTGAACCGTGAAGAGGCTTGCCTGTATGCCTTCAACACCCTGAAGGCTACCATGGTCGAGTATGACAAGAACTCCACCGTCATCGTCGGCAACATCACCATCAAGGAGCAGTCCGACGCCAAGGAGATGGCCAACACCGGCAAGACCGATGGCAACATCGACAAGGACGGCAAGATGCAGTTCGCTGAGAAGTACTTCACCGATCTGAAGGGTGTCGCCACTACCGATGAGTTCTCTCGTCCCGCTACTATGTGGAAGGTCAAGTCCGAGGAGATCGGCACTTACACCGATACCGCTGACGCTACCTACACCAAGAAGGTCGAGATCGGTGACATTTACAAGGATCTGGGCCTGGGCAAGAGCATCTCTGCCAAGAAGGTCTCTGTCTATGTGGATGGCGTTGAGGACGCTTCTCAGCCCGCTCGCGACATCACCAAGGGCGATGACAAGAACAAGTACGGCGATAACGGCGTTCTGACCGAGGTCTTCTATGATAACGACAATGATTCCGTGGTCATCACCGAGGTCAACACCTATGTCGGCACCATCACCAAGACCGTGAAGGCCACCGACAAGAAGGACGCCTATGTTGTGGTTGCTCCCGAGAGCGAGAAGCCCGCTAACTTCAAGAACGAGTTCGAGACCGACGACAAGTTCGAGGATGACGACTATGTTCTGTACACCTACTCCCTGAAGGAGAAGGAGATCGAGTCTGTTGCCGCCGCCACCAAGGTGGAAGGCACTGTCACCGTTGCTGAGAACAGCGTGACCAACAACAGCGACAAGAAGGCCCTGACCATCAACGGCACCAAGTACAAGGCTTCCGCTAAGATCAGCGGCGAGAACCTGAGCGACGTGTCCGTGAAGCAGGACTACACCATCTACCTGGATTCCTACGGCTACATGATCTATGTCGAGGAGAACGAGGCGATCGGCGATTACGCTCTGATCCTGAACATCAAGGGCGGTTCTGACTGGTATCTGGGCAACCGCGTTGAGCTGCTGTTCACCGACGGCACCACCAAGATCGTCACCACCGACAAGGACTACAACGCCAAGAAGGGCATGGTGAAGCATGATATCGTCACCTACAAGGTGAACGCTGACGGCGAGTACACTCTGAAGGCTCTGCCCACCGAGAAGCTCGTCAGCGCAGAGAGCACTGGTGATGCAAAGGCAGATACCATTACCACCAACAAGACTCTCTCCATGGAGAACAACAAGGCCGGCCTGAAGATCGACGGCACGACCTACACCGCCAACAGCGCTTCCGTGTTTGTGGTTGCTGACGCCGGTTCCACCGACGACTTCACCGCTTACACCGGCGTGAAGAACGCTCCCTCTATCAACACCACCAAGGCTGCGAAGCTCTCCGAGACTGCCGATACCTATGCTTACTGCAAGTCCGGCAAGATGATCACCGTGATGTTCGTCTTCCCCGGCAAGAACGTTGAGATCAACGACGCTACCAGCAACGCTCTGTTTGTTGCCAACGGCTCTGTCTCCAACCTGATCCACGACAACGACGGTGACTACTTCACCTTCAGCGCTGTGGTTGACGGCGAGCTGAAGACCGTGAAGGTCGCTCAGGACGTCAAGGTTGACGGTGTCAAGCAGACTGAGAAGCAGATCAAGAAGAACTTCGGCGGCCTGTTCAAGAGCTACACCACCGACAAGGGCATCATCACCTCTGTCAAGACCTATGAGGACTATGACAAGAACCAGGATGTTGAGAACGAGAGCGCTGTGAACGGCACTGTCTCCGGTATCGACAAGGTCTCCAAGGAGTACACTGTCAAGCTGGGTCTGCAGAAGAATGGCGAGTACAAGTACACCGTCACTGTGGATAAGGATGCCAAGATCTTCTATGTCAACACCGACGACGAGATCTCTGTCTCCTCTTACAGTGCTATCGCCAAGGACGATAACGATGTTGTCTACGCTGTGGTCAAGGACTACATGGTCAAGACCCTGATCGTCTACGAGCAGGACGGCAACGACGCTAACCCCGTCAAGCCCGAGCTGAGCAAGGATGTTGAGGTCAAGAGCGTTAAGGTTGGTCCTTCCACCGAAATCACCTATTATGTCGAGGCCGGTGAGAAGGAACTGTCTGTCAGCGACATCAAGGCCATCCTGACCGATAAGGGCTGCACTGACATCTCTGTGAACGGCTATGGTGAGTGGTCCTTCACTTACGATGGCATGAAGTTCACCGAGGTTGATGTTGTGACCACTCAGGTTTATGCTGTGTCTGTGAAGTACAGCAACGATTCCACTGTTGCAACCAGCGACGTGAAGCTGGTTGCAAAGGATGGCGTTATCACCGTGACCGTGAAGAACGCTGACGGCAGCGCTTTTGCCAGCACTTACACTGATGCCGACGTGAAGGGTGCTGCTGGTACTGTCTCTAACTTTGAGCAGGCTAAGGACAACAAGAGCGCTAAGTTTGACTTCACCTTCTCCGGCCTGGACAAGGATGTTGAGCTGGTCGTTACGCTCAAGTAAGGATACTTTAAGCAAGTTATCAAAGCTCATTTGAGCTGAGATAAGAACACCCCGCACCGAAAGGTGCGGGGTGTTTACTTATTCGGCCATCAGAAGAGCGGCATAGTAATAGGCATGGTCGGTTTTGTTGAATTCGGCCCGTTCATCTCCGCTGTGCTGCCAATTCACACTGTTGCCGTTCCAGGCCACGCCCACCGCTGCGGAAGAGCTGCTTCCGTAGCCATTGGCGTTGGTGCATCCCCGAATCAGGATCATGTGGTACGGTGAGGAAGAATTGGTCAGCTCCCGGATGATGACAAGCACCGGCGGTTTGGAAAAGGTCAGCGTTTTGGAAAGCTGATTGTTTCCCATATAGGTCCCGTAGGTGATAAAGCAATTTCCACAATTTTCCAGTGCTGCCGCCGCGGCCGCTGCGGCGTCGGCGTTGGCCTTCAGGGCCGTGTCGATCTTCTCGTTGTCACTGTTGAATTCCTCCATCAGAATGCGGTCCGTCCCCGCCCAGCGGGACAGCCGGTAGTTGGGTGTCTGTTGACTTGCCATATGCCTAAACCTATCCTTTCCTTTAACGTTATTGTTGCATAACAAAATATGAAATCAAACATATTTTCTCAGAATTGGATGTTGCATATGGATTTTTACGATTCTAACGAATCCGACAGAACCTTCTACCGTTCCCCAAAAGAAATGTTGCACGGACTGTCTCCGGAGCGCCCCTTGACGGCCCTCCGGAGACCTGTTATCATGACCCTGAGAACAACACCGGGAGGGGCCTATGATTTTTCAGAAATCCGCCTGCATTGAGACACTGTACACGGAGCTGCCCTTTTTAGAGCGGTTTCGCGCCGCCAGAGCCGACGGCTTCGATTTTGTAGAATTCTGGAGCTGGACCGACAAGGATCTCGCCGCCGTGCGAGCCGCCGCGGACGCTGCGGGGGTCGGCATTTCCGGCTTCAACGGGGACGCGGAGCTGTCCCTTATCGACCCTGCCCAGAAAACGGCCTACAAGGCCTTCCTGCGGCGTTCTCTGGACGCCGCTATGGGAATAGGGGCAAGGTCCGTCACCGTCCACTCAAACGGTCTGGGGGAGGGAGGAAGGGTCCTTTGCCCCTATGACGACCTCAGCGACGCTGTGAAGCTCTGCACCATGTTCGACACGCTGAAAATCGCGGCGGAATGGGCGGAAAACTGCGGCGTCCGGATCAATCTGGAGCCGCTGAACGTCACCACGGACCATCCCGGCAATTTCCTCCGCCATACCCGCACAGCGGCGGAGCTGACCCGGCTCATCGGCTCCCCGTATTTGAAGGTGCTGTACGATGTGTACCACATGCAGCTCAACGAGGGCAGCCTGTGCGACCATATTCGCGCCTACGCCGACCAGTTCGGCCACATCCACGTGGCGGACGCGCCGGGCCGACACGAGCCGGGCACCGGGGAGATTCACTACCCGGCGGTGTTCGCCGCCTTGGAGCAGGCGGGCTACCGGGGGATCATCGGCTACGAGCTGTTCCCCAAAACCGACACGAAAACCGCCGTCCGGGCCATCATGGCGGACTGACCGCCTATTGCAGAAGGGGGAAATTTTATGTCAGATTACAGCGCCTTTTTCTTAATGAAGCCGGAGGATGTGAAGCGGTACGCCGTGGATGTGCTCCATTTTTTCCAGCCGGATGAGGAAACCGATTGCGTTGAGATCGGCGACGGCAACATCAACTATGTGTTTCAGGTGCGCTCCCGGAAGGACGGCCGCTCCGTCATCGTGAAGCAGGCGGACAAGCTGCTGCGGTCCTCCGGCCGCCCGCTGGACCTCTACCGCAACAAAATTGAAGCGGAGACCCTGAAATTGGAGAGCCGTCTGGCCCCCAACTTCATCCCGGAGGTCTATCATTACGATGAGACCATGGCCGCCCTCTCTATGGAGGACATTTCCGCCTATAAAAATCTCCGCAAGGAGCTGGCGGCGGGCCGGGTCTACGGCCATCTCAGCGAAAATCTCTCCGATTTTCTGGCCCAGTCCCTGCTGCCCACCACGGATCTGGTGATGGACCGGCAGAAAAAGAAGAAGCAGGTCAAATTCTTCACCAATCCGGAGCTGTGCGACATCACGGAGGATCTGGTGCTGACGGAGCCGTATCTGGCCCAGCCCATGAACCCCCGGAACAAGAATATCGTCACCCCCGGCAACGAGGACTTCGTGCGGGAGCATCTCTATGAGGACGCGGCCCTCCACGCCGAAGTCGCCGCCCTGCGGAACGGCTTCATGAACAACGCCCAGGCCCTGATCCACGGCGACCTCCATTCCGGCTCTATTTTTGCCAACGAGCAGGGCATCAAGGTCATCGACCCGGAGTTCGCCTTCTACGGCCCCATGGGCTACGACATCGGCAACGTCATCGGCAACCTGTTTTTCGCGTGGGCCAACAAGGCCTATACCGGCGGCAGCGCCGAAACGCAGACCGCTCTGGAGCAAACCATCCGGGAGACCTGCGACAAGACGGCGGAAAAGCTGGCGGCGGAATATGACAAGCTGGTGACCTTCCCGCTGTACCGCGCCCCCGCCTTCCGCAAGGCCTATCTGGACGGCGTGATGGCGGATTCCTACGGCTACGCCGGTACGGAGATCATCCGCCGGGTGGTGGGTGATTCTAAGGTGATGGAGGTCACCTCCGTCACCGACCCGGCCCAGCGGCTCCCCATGGAGCGCGCCCTCATCCAACTGGGCATCTATCTCATCAAAAACCGTGCCGGCGGCCTCAACGGGGCGGCTGTGACGGAGGAATTCCGTAAGATCTTGGCAGAAGGGAGGGGCACACATGGTCAGAATGGATGAAAATATGCCGTTTCTGCTGCAATATGAAAATGTTGCGTGGTACGAAAACGGCAAGGTCCGCATTTTAGACCGGCGGATCTATCCCACGGAGGTCCGGTTCGTGGAGTGCGTCACCTATCAGGAGGTGGTGCAGGCCATCGCGGACATGGTGACCCAGAGCGCCGGCCCCTACACCGCCGTTGGCATGGGCATGGCCTTGGCTGCGTGGCAGGTCCGGGACAAGGGCGCTGCGGAGCAGGATGCCTTTTTGCAGCAGGCGGCTTATGATCTGGCCCACGCCCGCCCCACCACCGCCAACCGCTACGGCCAGATCACCTACCGCTGCGCCGAGGTAGCCAAGGAGGCGCTGGCGGCAGGGAAGGACCCCGTGGAGGCCATCGTGGAGAACACGGTGGAGTCCCTGAACCGCCGGTATTCCACCATGCAGATCGTGGGCGACCATCTGGCGGAGCTGATCCCGCAGGGGGGTACGATTCTGACCCAGTGCTTCGGCGAGACCATCATCGGCACCGTGATCCGGGCCGCCCGCCGTCAGAACAAGGACTTCAAGGTGTTCTGCGCCGAGACCAGGCCTTATCTGCAAGGGGCGCGGCTCACCTCCGGCTGCTTCGCCCAGATGGGCTTTGATACCACGGTCATCACCGACAACATGGTGGCCTACGCCATGGAGCGGGAGGGCATCGACCTGTTCACCTCCGCGGCGGACACCATCGCCCGGGACGGCCACATCGCCAACAAGATCGGCACCTTCCAGATCGCGATTCTGGCCAAGTATTTTGGTATTCCGTATTACGTCACCGGCATCCCCGATCAGGATAAGCGCAGTAAGGATGACATCGTCATCGAGATGCGGGACCCCCAGCAGGTCCTCAGCTATCGGGGCATCCCCAACACCGTGCCGGAGGTCAAGGCCATCTATCCCTCCTTCGACGTGGTGCCGCCTCACCTCATTTCCGGCGTGGTCACGGATAAAGGTGTCTATGTGCCCTATCTGCTGGATCACTATTTTGATTCTGATGTCAAGAAGTTCTATTAAGACCGGAAGGAGAGACTTGCTATGCTGATGCAGGAAGAGAGAGAACTGGTCGTTGAATACGGCAAAAAGATGAGCGCCGCCCGGTTGAGCACCGGAACCAGCGGCAATATCAGTATTTACAACGCCGAACAGGGACTGGTGGCTATCAGCCCCTCCGGCATGGACTATTTTTCCACCACCCCGGAGGATGTTGTGATCCTGGATCTGGACGGCAAGGTGGTGGACGGTAAGCGGAAACCCTCCAGCGAGTGGGCTCTGCACACAACGTTCTATAAGCATAAGCCCCATGCAAGAGCAGTTGTCCACACCCACTCCGTCTACTGCACGACGCTGGCCGTACTGGGTGAGCCCATCCGGGCGGTACACTATGTGATCGGTGACGCAGGCGCGGCGGAAGTTCCCTGTGCCCCCTATCAGCTGTTTGGCACAGAGGCTCTGGCGGAGGCGGCTATGGAGGTCTGCGGTAAGAGCGATGGTGTTCTGTTGGGCAACCACGGTCTCGTATGCTGCGGCAAGGACATCAAGGGTGCTTACGGCCTCGCCTGCAATCTGGAATATGTGGCGGAGCTGCAATACCGGGCCATGAGCATCGGCAAGCCCAACGTTCTGACGGAGGAGCAGATGGCTGAGGTCATGGTGAAATTCCAGTCCTACGGTCAGCCGGACAACAAAAAGAGCGGTTATTGAGAAGGGAGTATCGCAATGCGGAACTTTGATTTTTACAGCCCTACCTACTTCGTGTTCGGAAAGGACCGGGAGGCGGAGACCGGCAGGTATGTCAAGCGCTTCGGCGGCAGCCGGGTGCTGGTGGTCTACGGCGGGCAGTCTGCCAAACGCTCCGGCCTGCTGGACCGGATCATGGCCTGCCTGAAGGAAGAAAACCTGTACGCCGTGGAGCTGGGGGGCGTGAAGCCCAATCCCCGCAGCGGCCTTGTCTATGAGGGCATCGACCTCTGCCGCCGGGAAAAGATCGACTTCATTCTGGCTGTGGGCGGCGGCAGTGTCATCGACACCGCTAAGGCCATCGCCATCGGTGTGCCTTATGACGGTGATTTCTGGGACTTTTTCTCCGGGAAGGTGCCGGAGCAGGCTCTGCCTGTGGGCACCGTCCTGACCATCGCCGCCTCCGGCAGCGAAGGCTCTCCGGATTCCATCATCACCAACGAGAAAACTCTGGAGAAGAACGGCGCGGAGGCCGACTGCCTCCGTCCCTGCTTCTCCGTGCTGGACCCTGCCCTCACGGAAAGCCTGCCCGCTTATCAGACGGCCTGCGGCATCACGGACATCATGGCCCACACCATTGAGCGCTATTTCACCAATACACCGGACGTGGAGGTGACGGACCGGATGCTGGAGGGCATTCTGCTGGCCATGCTCCACGAGGGCCGCCGGGTCATGGAGGACCCTCACAATTACGAGGCCCGTGCAAACATCATGTGGGCGGGTATGGTGTGCCACAATGACATTATGGGCGTGGGCCGTCAGCAGGACTGGAACAGCCACCATCTGGAGCACGTGCTCTCCGCCAAGTATGACTGCGCCCACGGCGCGGGTCTGGCGGTGATCATGCCGGCGTGGATGCGCTACTGCGCGGAGCACGGCGGCGAAAAGCGTCTGGCCCAGATGGCCGTCCGGGTTTTCGGCTGCCAGATGGACTTCGACGACCCTAAGCGCACGGCGCTGGAGGGTATCGAGGCCTTCCGGGCATTCCTGCATTCCATTGGAATGCCGCTGACCTTTGCGGAGATCGGCGCCGACCCGGCGGACATCCCGGAGCTGGTGGAGATGAACCGCATCGGCGACGGCAAGACCGGCGGCTATGTCGGTCTGGACAAGCAGGCCCATTTCGACATCTACAACCTGGCCGCCGGGAGCTGCGTTCCCGAAAACTGAACGGATATGACATAAGTGCCGCGAGGGCGCTCCTGTCAGGAGCGCCCTCGCGGGGTTCTCTGCTTCTGCTGCTTTGTGTCCGCTAAAGCTAATGTATAAGGTATACAAGGTCCGGGTTACTTACCGTTTACAAGCTATTAGCGTATACACAAATCAGAAAAGTGTGTTCGTTGCGAAGCTGATGAACGGATCATCCTCGCAGCTTTGGCGGTCCCAATGAGCCATGTTCCATAAAGAAGCGGAAGACCTTGTATCGTAAGGCTTTCCACAAAAGCGCCGCCCGTGCTTTGGTAAAAAATCCGAAGCATGGGCGGTGTTAAATTTTGTCAAAATTTATCTTGACATCTAACCGTGATCAGAGTACCATAAAAACAACTTCTTTGGATTTAACTCTTTAATCCGAAAAAGCGTACGTCATGTAAGGAGAGACGAGAGGAGAAACACTATGTACAATTTTGCACTCGCGTTTGTGATCTGCGGCGTCGTGTATTTCATCGGCGAAGCAGTCTCAAACCTGACGAAGGCCTGGATCCCATCGGTTTTCGTCACTGCCGCCGTACTTCTGGTAGGCTTCTGGACTGTTATTCCCACCACCGTTGTAAGCGACTCCATGCTGATTCCCTTTGGCAGCACCATTGGCATTTACCTCCTCATCACCCACATGGGCACGGTCATCTCCATCAAGCAGCTGGTATCCCAGTGGAAGACCATCGTTGTGTGCCTGGCTGGCCTTGCCGGTATGTGCGCGCTGTGCCTGGTCATTCTGCCCGGCGTGATTGGCCGTGACCTGGTGGTTGCCGGTCTGCCCCCGCTGACTGGCGGCATCATTGCTGCCACCACCATGATGAAGGCTGCGGAGGCTAATGGCCTTGCTGAAGCCGCCATCTTCGCCATCGCTATGTACTGCGTGCAGGGCTTTGCCGGTTATCCCCTCACCGCTGTCTGCCTCCAGCTGGAGGGCAAGAAGCTGCTCAAGGGCTATCGCGCCGGGGAGTACAAGCTGGAAAGCGCCGTCAGCGATGTGGACGCCGTCAACGGCAAGCTCAACAACGGCACTGTTGAGGAGCACAAGAAGCTGATTCCTCCTCTGCCCGCCAACTGGAACGGCCCTGTGGTCATCCTGTTGAAGCTGGGCATCGTGTCCTGGCTGGCGACCCAGCTGGGCTCTATCGTGATCCCCGTCATCAACATGAAGATCAGCGGCGCCGTGTATGCGCTGATTCTGGGCGTCATCTTCACCAGCATCGGCTTCCTGGATGAAAACGCCATCAATAAGGCCAACTCCTATGGCATCATCATGTTCGCTCTGATGATGTATGTGTTCGACGGTCTGAAGGACTGCACCCCCGAGATGCTCAGCAGCATCATCGGCCCCATGATCCTCCTGATCGTGGTGGGCGTTATCGGCATGGTCATTCTGTGCTTCATCGCGTCCAAGATTCTGAAGGTCTCCTTCCTGATGGCCACCGCCACGGCCTTGACCGCACTCTACGGCTTCCCGCCCAATGCCATCATCACCGAGGCCACCTGCACCGCTCTGGCGCAGACCCCGGAGGAGAAGGAATTCCTGATGAGCAAGATGTTCCCGCCCATGATCGTGGGTGGCTTCACCACTGTGACCATCACCTCCGTGGTAATCGCCGGCATCTTTGCCGAAATGTTCTGATTCAGTCATCCGCAAAGCTGTCCGGCCCTTTCCGCCGGACAGCTTTGTTCATAAAATCACTCTTGCGCATCCCGGAAAAATCGATACAATAAAGCTACCACAGATTACATGAAGAAAGGATCTTGTGTATTATGGATATCAAATCTCTTGCGGAACAGTACAATGATTACATCATTGATCGCCGTCGGTATTATCACACCTGCCCGGAGCTCTCCGGCGAGGAGAAGAACACCCGCGCCCATCTGAAGGAAGATCTGGAGGCACTGGGCATCACCGACATTCACGAGTTGGAGACCTGCTACGGCCTGACCGCCACCATTCACGGCGGCAAGCCCGGCAAGACCGTGGCGCTGCGCGCCGATATTGATGCTCTGCCTGTCAAGGAGGAGACCGGCCTGCCCTTCGCCTCCCACAACGAGGGCAAGATGCACGCCTGCGGCCATGACAATCACATGGCCATGCTGCTGGGCGCCGCCAAGATCCTCAACGAGGTGAAGGAGGAGCTTTCCGGCGATGTGCGCCTGGTGTTCCAGCCTGCGGAGGAAACCGCCGTGGGCGCTCTGCAGATGATGAAGGAGCATGCGCTGGACGGTGTGGACGCCATTTACGGCGTGCATGTCTGGGGCACCTATGACGCCCCGGGCATCGCTTTCCCCGCCGGCAACCTTATGGCCTGCTGCCACGGCTTCACCATTGAGGTGGAGGGCAAGTCCGCTCATGCTTCCGCTCCTCACGAGGGCGTGGATGCTGTGATGGTGGCAAGCTCCATTCTCCAGTCCATCCAGCAGCTGGTCTCCCGGATGAACGATCCTCTCAACCCGCTGGTCATCACCGTGGGCAAGGTCACGGCCGGCAACCGCTGGAATGTGCTGGCCGGCCACGCCACGCTGGAGGGCACCGTGCGTACCTTCCTCACCGGCACGCAGGTGGAGGACGCGCTGCGTAAGGTGGCCGAGTGCACCGCTGCAGCCTTCGGCGCCAAGGCGACCCTGAGCTATCAGTACATGACGGAGCCTGTCATCAACAGCGACGAGCAGCTCAACCGCATCGCCCAGACCGCCGTTACCAAGCTTTACGGTAAGGAATCCCTCATTACCCCCGCACCTCTGATGGGCAGCGAGGACTTCTCCTGGTTCGGCAAGGACGGCATCCCCTATATCTACGGCTTTGTGGCCAGCCACAATAAGGACTGGGATTATATGTACGGCAACCATCACGAGAAGTACGACGTGGACGAGACGATCCTCCACCGCGGCGCCGCAGTGGCCGCACAGTTCGCCGCTGACTACCTCGCTGAGACCGCACAGCAGTAATTCAGCTGAGGAAGGAGCGGACAATGGACATCAAGGCATTGGCACAGGACGCTGCCCCTTATGTGGTGGAGCGTCGGCATTACTACCATCAGCATCCGGAGCTGACCGGGGAGGAGAAGAACACCCGGGACTCCATCCACCGGGATCTGGAGGCGCTGGGGATCACCGATATCCGGGATATGGTCAATTGCTATGGCCTGGTTGCCACCATCCACGGCGGCAAGCCAGGCAAGACCGTGGGCCTGCGGGCAGACACGGACGCGCTGTCCTTCCAGGAGGAGACGGGACTGCCCTTCGCCTCCTACGAGCCTGGGAAAATGCACGCCTGCGGCCACGATACCCACATTGCCATGCTGCTGGGCGCCGCCAAGCTCCTTCAGGAGCACCGGGAGGAGCTGCGGGGCGATGTGCGGCTCATCTTCCAGCCGGCGGAGGAGCACGTCATCGGCTCTAAGGCTATGATCGCAGAGGGTGCGCTGGACGGGGTGGACGCCATCTTCGGTCAGCATGTCTGGGGCACGCTGGATATTCCCTATATTGACGTTACCGCCGGTCCCCGCATGGCCTACTCCGGCCGCTTCACGGTGGATGTGCTGGGTACCTCCTCCCATGCGGCCACGCCCCATCTGGGCGCGGATGCCATCACCGGCGCTGCGGCGATCATCAATAACCTCCAGCAGTATGTCTCCCGCATGAGCAACCCCCTGGACCCCGTGGTGCTCACCATCGGAACCATCTCCGGCGGCAATCGCTACAACGCGATCGCCAATCATGTCACCATGGAGGGCGTCACTCGTGCCTACTTCCTGGATAAGCACGAGGAGGCCATGCGGCAGATCGTGGAGAACACGGCGGAGGGTCTGGGCATGAAGGCTGTGCTCAAGTATGCCCATGTGGTGCATCCCGTGATCAACGATGATGATGACCTCACAGAGATCGCCCAGAAGGCCGTGGTCAAGCTCTTCGGCGAGGAGACGCTCTGCCATATGCCCGCCATGATGGGCAGCGAGGACTTCGCCAACTACGCTGCGGAAATTCCCGCCGTGTTCGGCTTCATCGGCTGTCGGGACGAGGCCAACGGCATGATCTACAACAACCACCACGAAAAGTTTACGGTCAACGAGTCCCTGCTTCCCAAGGGAACCGCGCTGATGGCGCAGTTTGCCGTGGATTATCTGGCCGGCAACGCGTAACACAGGGCAAACAGCAGGGGGGGAGGGACCCTTTCCGAATGGACCCGCTCCCCGCCAAAAGACGGCGAAAGAATATAAATTACGGCCAGCAGCCGAAGCGCTGCTGGCCGTTTTTTATGCGGCACGGCGGGGAGAAAAGACTTTTTCGACACGATAAGAGGGGAGGCTGTCGATAAAGAGGTAGATTCTCCGCGACGGTAAGGAAGGGTGTGCGCGGGAAACCCAAGAAGGGATACACCGTCGGCTCAAGCCAAACAGCGAATCCTGCGTATCCAGCGTGAACGCATCCTTCGTGACGTTTTGCAGTCCGATGCGCTCCATTTCCGCCTTGAGCATATCGCCGGTGGCAAGCTCCGCGTCGGAGCCTGCTGTCCGGTAGCCAAGCGTTTCGTTGCTGCGGATGTCCTCCAGCTTCAGCGCCAGATCATAGGCGTAATCCACGTTTACCGTGTCGAGATAGGCTTGTGTGGGATCAGCCGCGGGCTGTGCGGCGTCCGCAGCGGGCTGCTTGCCGCAGGCAGTCGCGGATACCAGCAGAAATCCTGCCAGCAGTGCACTCACGATTCTCTTTTTCATGTTTTTTCTCGCCTTTGCAGTCATAGACCGGCGGAAGAACGAAAAAAAGCCACAGACGCACCTGCGCCCGTGGCTTGAAACATCCAAACAGAGAGAATTACCCTTTTCCGCATAGACCGGGGAGCACCGTGCATGCAGTCCATTTTATCACTCTTATTGATTAACAAAAGGCGCACACCTCTTCCAAAGCAGTTTGGGAGGGGTTAGCCTTTTTCCTTATTCCCCTGGTTTCGTATATACTCGGTAATAAGTTCGTGGCTGCGTTCACTCACAGTGCAAACAAAATAAGAACGATTCCAGAGATAGGGTTTCCAATAGAACGGAGCAAGGTATTCGGCGAATTCTTTTCTGAGTAGTCTTGCCGTTACCGTCTTGTAGGAACAGACCAGGGAGGACAAAGCCACTTGAGGCGGTGCCTCGAAGAGAATATGGATGTGGTCCTTATCGGTGTTTACCTCATTCACGTAGCACTGGAAGTTCTCCTCAAAGATACGATACGTCAGTTCTGTGAGCCGGTCCTTAAAGGCTCCGTCTATGACCGGATGCCTGTATTTTGTTACTACAACCAAATGATATTCCAGGTCATAACAACTGTGTCTATTCGTTCGATAGCTCATGTTTACGCCCTCCGCATGTCGCTTTACAACCAATTCTTGTTATGGTATAATAATACCATAATCAAAGGCATTTAGCAACAGGAGGTGAAAGCGTATGGCAAAGATAGTTTCAAGCTATTGCACGAAGGTCATTGGCGAAAACAGAATCTTCAAAGATACCATTCGGGTTTATCGCGATGCGCTTTCTCTTCTTATCCGCATCGTAGAGTCTGAATGGGATACCGGTCTTGGAGAGCTCTATGCGAAGTCCACGCTCAAAGCACAGAGGACAGTTGAACTGCTTGTTCATGCAAGCCGTACGAGTGTTGCCAAGTATCCTGAATTCGACAAACAGTTCTATAAGTACCCCAGTTACCTGCGGCGGTCCACGATTGCAGAGGCGCTTGGCGCCGTATCTTCGTACCGTGCTGCTGTTTCTCATTGGGAGAGTGCAGGCAGAAAAGGGAAAGAACCTAGACTCCAGACCTCTCGTTCAGCTATGCCGACTTTCTACAAAGACAACATGTACGAAGACAACGGTGATGGGACGGCCCTGTTGAAACTCTACCACAAGAAGGATTGGGTATGGGTCAAAGTTCTGCTTAGAAAGCAGGACACAGACTACATCCGGGAGCATTGGGGGGAGGTTAGCGGGTCAGCGCCTAAACTCGTGAAACGGAACCGCCGTTATGCCTTATGCTTTGCCTTTGAAGAAACGGTTGCTTACGACACGAAGCCTCTCACAGACCAGACCATTCTTGCTGTTGACCTTGGCATTAACACCGACGCTGTGTGCAGCGTTATGCGTCCAGACGGAACTGTCCTCGCACGGAAGTTCATCGACTTCCCGAGTGAAAAAGACCGGCTGAATACGCAATTGGGCCGCGCACGCAGAGGCCAGCGAGAGAATGGTCATCGAGGCGGCAACCGCCACATGAAGAAGGCTGTTCGCATCAACGAGGACTTGTCCAAGAAAATCGCTCCGGCAATCGTTCGGTATGCCGTTTCTGTTGGGGCCGACATCATTGTTATGGAACATCTTGACTTCACCGGGCAAAAACCCAAGCACAAAAAGCAGCGGCTCCACATGTGGAGAAATCGCGACATTCAGAAAATCGTCATGCATCAGGCCCGCCGCAATGGAATTCGTGTGCGTTTCGTCAACGCACGAAACACCAGCAGGTTGGCTTTCGATGGTTCTGGCGAAGTAGCCCGGAATAGTACCAACATGGCGCTGTGCCGGTTCCGAAACGGGAAGCAGTATAACTGCGACCTGAATGCGAGTTATAACATCGGCGCACGCTACTTTATCCGAGAATACTTAAAACCCATCCCGGAAACGGAATGGTCTCTAATTGTGGCAAAAGTTCCAGAATTAGAGCGAAGAACAAATTGCACATTATCCACCCTCTTTAGCCTCTACGCGGTGCTGAAATGTCAATCAGTTTCAGTTTCTGAGTCTTGGCCCCACGGTGGAAATGAGTCTGGGGCCTAAACCCCCGGAAGCACCATCCATAGCGGTCACGCTTGGGTGGTGAGGTTTACTCGTTTACAAGTTGTGTGCGCCAGAACGTAATAAGCAACTTAAAAACTTGAGCTCTTCCGCTCGATCAATAAGGCAACAAAGTTGCCAACCCGCACCCGCGGTGCGGTCCCCGGCTCTTCGACGGGTTTTCGGCATTTGACCCGGCCGTCCGTGTAGCCTCGATCCCTCGTCGGAGGAATGGTCAAGACGTGCATATGCACAGGCGTTCTGAAAAAGAACAGGGAAACTTTAACACACTGAAAAAAAGATGTCAAGATTTTTTACAGCCTTCGGTGCGCTCCGAAATCGGTTGTTTCCGGATTATTTCAAAAATACTGCGCGTGTGATGCAGCATCCGGTCAAAATTCATGATTTTTCCGCATGGCCGTGCATAGCTTTCCGCATCCGGAGGCCCCTTGCATAAAGGTCACAAAAACGCTGAAATTTTCATTTGGTAATTTGGTAACGAATTACCACGCTAAAGCGTTGACAAATGAAATCGTCCCTGATATGATAAATGCCATCAAAAGGGCGGCACCAACGTCCCGAAACCAACAGAAACGAGGGCAAGGATATGAAAAAGGCAATGGCAATTTTGTTGGCGGCTGTTCTGGCACTGGCCTGCACCGCCTGCGGCGGCAACAAGAATGGGGAGACCAAGGACCGTCTGGCGCAGATCAAGGAAAAAGGCTATATCGAGCTGTGTACCGAGCCCTATTTCGCCCCCTATGAATATGTGGACCCCAACAAGAGCGGGGAGGACCAGTATCAGGGCATGGACATTGAGGTGGCCAGGTACATCGCCGACAAGATCGGCGTGGACCTGAAGATCACCGCTCTGGATTTCACCGCCGTGCTGGCCGGTGTGGCGGACGGCAAATATGATTTCGCCATCTCCGCCATCGCCTATGCCCCTTCCCGAGCGGAGGCCATGCGGCTTAGCGATGTGTACTACTCCTCCAATACCGGCTATGGCTTCATCGTCCGGACGGAGGACGTTGACAAATATAACGACCTGGATTCCTTGAAGGATGCCGTGGTCATCACCCAGAGCGGCTCCGTTCAGGAAGCGCTGTATAACCAGTATATCAACGGCGCCTGCAAGGAATTCAAGCTGGTGGCCAACATGACTGACGGCTACCTGGCCGTGGCCGAGGGCAAGGCCGATGTGTGTATCTGCTCCACTGCCTCCGCCCAGCTGTACGCCGATGCCAACGGCGGCATGTCCATCCCAGACTACCGCTTTGAGGTGGACCCCAACATGAACGGCACCTGCGTGGCCATGCCCATGGAGGGGACGGAATCTCTGGCGGAGCTGGTGAACCAGTGCATCGCCGAGCTGAAGGAAAACGGCCAGACGGACATCTGGTACAGCGAATATGAAGAGCAGGCCGCAGCTCTGGGCATCGAATAAGCGGCAAAATCGGTTTTAGGAGCGAACTCCCATGGAAAAGGTCATCAAGGTTTGGTTGAAATATTATCCGGTGTACCTCTCAGGTTTGTGGGGCACCCTCTGGATCTCGGCAGTCACCGTGTTTCTGGGGGCCCTGCTGGGCATGGTGGTGGCCCTCATGCGGATGAGCCGCCTGAAGATCCTCCGGACCGTCTTCAATGTATATGTGGAGATCCTCCGGGGCACCCCCATCCTTCTCCAGCTGTATTTCTTCTGGATCGGTCTGCCCAAGCTGGTGCCCTTTGAACTGACGGATACCCAGTGCATCGTGGCGGCTCTGGTGGTAAACGCCTCCGCCTTCATCTCCGAGATCATCCGGGCCGGTATCGGCGCGGTGGACAAGGGGCAGTGGGAGGCCGCCCGGAGCATCGGCCTTTCCGAGACCCATGTGATGACCCGCATCATCCTGCCGCAGGCGGTAAAGAACATTCTCCCGGCCCTGTGCAACGAATTTATCTCCACCGTGAAGGGCACCTCTCTGGCTTCTGTGTTCTTTGTGGGGGAACTGATGACCAGCTTCAAGACCGTCCAGAGCGCCACCTTTCTGGCGCTCCAGTCCCTGACCATCGTGGGCATCATTTATTTCCTGTTGAACTTTATTCTCTCCCGGCTCCTGCGGGTCATTGAAAGGAGGCTGACCGTCAGTGACTGACGTGATTCTGGAAACCCGGAACCTGAAAAAGAGCTTCGGCAAGCTGGAGGTGCTGAAGGGCATCTCCACGGGAATCCGCCGGGGCGAGGTGGTGTCCATCATCGGCCCCTCCGGCAGCGGCAAGTCCACCTTTCTCCGCTGCCTGAACCTGCTGGAAACACCGGACGGCGGTCAGGTCCTCTTCAAGGGACAGGACATCACCGACAAAAAACTGAACATCTCCCAATACCGCCAGAGCATCGGCATGGTGTTCCAGCATTTCAATGTGTTCCCCAACCTGACGGTGCTGGAAAATGTGACACTGGCCCCGGTTCTGGAAAAGAAGGTCCCCAAGGATCAGGCGAAAGAGGAGGCCATGGCCCTGCTGCGCCGGGTGGGCCTGGGGGACAAGGCCGATGAGTATCCCCGGAAGCTCTCCGGCGGCCAGAAGCAGCGGCTGGCCATCGTCCGGGCCATGGCCATGAAGCCGGAGGTCATGCTTTTTGACGAGCCAACCTCCGCTCTGGACCCGGAAATGGTCAAGGAGGTCCTGAACGTCATCCGGGAGCTGACCCGCAGCGGCATGACCATTCTCATCGTCACCCACGAGATGGGCTTTGCCCGGGAGGTATCCGACCGGGTGCTCTTCATTTGTGACGGCGTTATCAAGGAGGAGGGCACCCCAGAGCAGATCTTCACCTGCCCCCACGAGCCCAGCACCATTAAATTCCTGAGCATGGTACTTTGACACTCCCCATGACTCATTCGGTAAAGGAGACTAATATCATGATCCAGACCATTAAAGATCTGGTTTCCGCCAAGGCGGATACCACCGTAGCCCTAGCCAAGGAGATCTGGGGCTACGCCGAGCCTTCCTATGAGGAAACCAAATCCGCCGCCGCCCTCGTCGCCGCCCTGAAGCAGGAGGGCTTTACCATTGAGGAGGGGATCGCCGACATCCCCACCGCCTTTACCGCCACCTATCAATGCGGCAGCGGCAAGCCGGTGGTGGGCTTTCTGGCGGAGTACGACGCCCTGTCCGGCCTGAGCCAGAAGGCGGGCCGCCCGGTACAGGAGCCCGTCCGGGAGGGGGGCGCCGGGCACGGCTGCGGCCACAATCTGCTGGGTGCGGGGTGCTATGCCGCCGCCGTGGCCCTGAAGGACTACCTGATCAAGGAGAAGAAGGACGGCACCGTGATCTTCTTCGGCTGTCCCGCCGAGGAGGGCGCCGGTTCCAAGCAGTTCATTGCCCGGGCCGGGTACTTTGACAATGTGGATTTTGCCTACACCTGGCACCCGGAGACCGTCAACGAAGTGGGCTCCCGGGGCAGCGTGGCTATCATGGGTGCCAACTTCACCTTTGACGGCGTCGCCGCCCACGCCGGCGGAGAGCCCCATTTGGGCCGCAGCGCTCTGGACGCCGTGGAGCTGATGAACGTGGGCTGCAACTACCTGCGGGAGCACATGATCGATGCCGCCCGCATCCACTATGCCTATTCCGATCCCGGCGGCACCGCCCCCAACGTGGTCCAGAGCCACGCCGTCATCAAGTACGAGGTCCGGGCCCCCAAGGTCAGCCAGGTCCAGGAGCTGTTCACCCGGGTGGTGGATGTGGCCAAGGGCGCGGCCCTGATGACCGGCACCAAGATGAAATATGAGATCACCATGGCCTTCTCCGACTACGTCCCCAACCGCACGTTGGGGGCCGTGGTGGACCAGTGCATGCGGGAGCTGGGTGCCCCGGAGTGGACTGAGCCGGACTACCGGCTGGCGGCGGAGTTCCTCCGCACCTATCCCCGCACCACCATGGTGGGTATCCGGGAAAAGCTGGGCTACTACTTTGAACCGGAGGAGTTGGACGCCGCTCTGGAAAAGCCTCTGGACCGGGTTATCCATCCCTTTAACCCCAAGGAGACCGCCTACAGCTCCGGCTCTACCGACGTGGGCGACGTGGGCTACGCCACCCCCACCGTTATGTTCCATGTGGCAACTGCCTGTCTTGGCAACGTGGGCCACTCCTGGCAGAATACCGCCTTCGCCTGCTCCGACATCGGAATGAAAGGCATGCTGCGGGCGGCGGAGATCATGACCCTGGCCGCCATCCGCACCATGGACCAGCCGGCGGTCATTGCCAAGGCTTGGGAGGAGCTGAAGCAGAAGAACGGCGGCAGCTACCACTGCCCGCTGCCGGACTATGTGACGCCTCCCATCGGCCGCTATTGAGCTTCACAGCCTTCAGCCGCCCGTGCCGGTCTGGCAAAGAACCGCTGCTTTCAAATACATCCGGCCCACCCGCCGCTTGGAACGCATCTGACTACAAAAGCAAAAGGCCCGCTCTTTCGAGCAGGCCTTTTCATTTTTATAGCTCCAGCAGAAACCGGGCGGCGCTTTCCATGGCCGCCGCAGCTTTTTTGATGGGGAACATCTGAAATACGTGCCACATTCCCTCGCTGACCTCCAGCCGGCAGGGCACATGGGCCGCCCGCAGCGCCGCGGCCAGGGACGCGGAATCGGAATAGAGGATCTCATGGTCTCCCACCTGGATCAGGGTAGGCGGAAAGCTCCCCAGGTCCCCCAGCAGGGGCGACAAATCCGGGTCATGGAGATCCCTGCCCCCGGCGTATGCCCTCCGGACGGCTTCGATGTACTCCGGTGTCAGCATGGGGTCGCTCTCCACCCGTTCCCGGTAGGATGCCCCGGACATGCTCATATCCGTCCAAGGGGACATCAGCAGCAGGGCCCGGGGCATCCGGCGCCCAGCGGCCTTCAAGCGGCGGCACAGCACCAGGGCCAGGTTGCCCCCGGCGGAATCTCCCGCCACCGTCACGTTTTCCGCCCCGTATCCCTGATACATCAGATAGTCCCAGGCCCGCATGGCATCCTCCACTGCCGCCGGGTAGGGATGCTCCGGCGCCAGCCGGTACTCAAAGATCAGCACATCGTAGCCGGTGACGTGGGCCAGCTTGGAGGACAGCACCCGGGAATAGCCCAGGTTGCCGCTGGTATAGCCGCCGCCATGGCAGTAGAGGATCACCCGGCGGTCCCCATGGGGCGCTTTCAGCCGGGTCCAGGCAGCAGGCATGGTCCCGATGGAAAGCTCTTCATACTCCATCCCCGCCATAGGGGCGGTCAGGCGGCCCAGAATTTCCTGGTTCCGGCGCTGATGCTCCAGCTCCTCCGGGGTCATGGCCTCCGGGGAACCGGCGCTGTGCAGGGCTTTCAGCGCCCGCATCAGCGGGTCCATCCGGGGTTTTTCGGCATCCGTTTTCCGGTTTCTGCCTAATTGCAGCTTTTCCATAGGTCCTCCGCTCTTTCGTGTTAATTGCAGAATACCATAAATCACGGAAAATGGGAAGTGGAAAATGGGCCATCTCTTGTCACGCTTTTCCCCATGTGCTACAATGATCTGTAACTATTTTCAGGGAGGTGACGCGGATGGCAAAGCCAGACAGCCAATGGTACCGGCTGGACAATGCCGGTATTCTCTATTCCGCCCTGCAAAGGGAGGAGTATTCCGCCATCTACCGCTTCTCCGCCCTGATGACAGAGCCGGTGCGGCCCGCCGCCCTGCAAAACGCCATTGACCGGGTGCTGCCCCGGTTCCCCAGCTTTGCCGTCCGCATCCGCCGGGGTTTATTCTGGTACTATCTGGAGCCAAACACCGCCCCGGGCCCCTTTTTGAAGGCCGACGTGGCCAATCCCTGCCAGCCGGTGCGCTTCCGGGAGGACAACGGCTGGCTGGTGCGGTTTTACTACTACCGGAATCGCATCTCCCTGGAGGTGTTCCATGCCCTGTCCGACGGGGCCGGGGCCTTAACCTTTTTCAGAACGCTGCTGGCGGAGTATCTGCGGCAGACAGGCATAAGCGTTCCGGCCGGAAACGGCGTGCTGGACCTGGAGGAACCGCCCCGGAAGGAGGAGCTGGAGGACGCTTACGCCCGCTATGCCGGGCGGCACGCCCTGGGCCTGCGGCGGATGCCCAAGGCCTACGCCAACACCGGCACCCCGGAGCCTTTTTACACCTTCCATGTCACCATGGGCTTCGTGCCTCTGGGGAAGCTCCGGGAGGCTGCCCGGAGTTATGACGCCTCCATCACAGAGTACCTCTCCGCCGCGCTGATCCACGTGCTGCTGGAAAAGCAGCGCCGGGAGCATCCCCACAAGGAACGCCCGGTGGCCCTGGCGGTGCCCATCAATCTGCGGAGCTGGTTCCCCTCGGAAACGGTGCGGAACTTCATTACCACCGTCCGTCCCAGCATCGACCCTGCCTTGGGGGATTACACTTTTCCGGAAATCGTCTCCCAGGTGCGGCACTATATGAAGCTCCACGTCCACCGCCAGGAGCTGCAGGCCGCCTTTACCGGCAATGTCCGCTTCACGAAGAATTTCTTTCTCCGGGCGGTGCCGGTGTTTCTGAAAAACCCGGTGATGGCCCTCAACTACTATCTCCTGGGGGTGCGGCCCTACTCCTGCACCTATACCAATCCCGGTGCCTTCACCGTGCCGCCGGAGATGGCTCCCCATATTCAGGGCATGGAGGTGGTGCTGGGCCAGGCCACCGTGCCCCGGTGCCACTGTGCCTCCATCAGCTATGGAGACATCATGGAAATCACCTTTGCCGGCACCCAGGCCGAAACGGACACGGAGCGGGACTTTTTCCGCTTTCTGGTCCGGGAGGGCATTCCGGTGCGGATCGAGAGCAACCGATAAGAGGAGCATGTTATGTCTTACTGTGTCAACTGCGGCGTGGAGCTGGACCCCAGCGCCAAAACCTGTCCCCTGTGCGGGACGCCTGCCTGGCATCCGGAACTGGATGCGCCGCCCTACTTTCCCGCCAACTCCGCCGCCGTACAGCCCGCTTCCAGGCGAGAGGCCGCCATTCTGCTGACGGCTATGCTGGTGTCCGTGTCCCTGTGCTGCGGGCTTTTGAACCTGTTCCTGCCCACGGACCGTCCCTGGTCCCTGTACGTCATCGGGGCGGCGGTGATGCTGTGGGTCTGGTTCACCCTGCCTATGGTGCTGCGGCGGCTGCCGGTCTTTTTCCGGCTCACCGCCGATGTGGCGGCCATTGGCATCTATGTCTGACTCATCTCCATCGACCTGGGCGGCAGCCGCTGGTTCCGGGGGCTGGCTCTGCCCATGATCGGCTGGGCTGGGGTGCTGGTCTTTCTTTTGAGCTTTCTGCTCCGGGGCGGGCGGCGCTCCACACTCTCCGCTATTGCCCTGGTCATCGGGGCGGCTGGGCTTCTGGCGATGGGCATTGAATTCTGCATCGACCGGTATTTCCGTGGTGTGTGGCAGCCAGGGTGGTCCCTGATCGTGCTGGCGGTCTGCGTGGGACTCATCATCCCCCTGCGGATCGTCCGGCGGGTGCCCTCTCTCCGGGAGGAGGCCCGCCGCCGCTTCAACCTGTAATTTTAAGGAGGCATTCTTTATGAACATCTCTCAGATCATGGAAAAAATGATCGCATTTTCCAACGGAAACCTACACGACATCAACCATCTCATGTGCGTGTGGACCTACGCCAAAACCATCGGCGAGCTGGAGGGCCTGGACCGGAAGACCCAGGAAACACTGGAGATCGCCGCCATCACCCATGACATCGCCTGCCCCCTGTGCCGGGAAAAATACGGCAATACTAACGGCAAGCGACAGGAGGAAGAGGGCGGCCCCCTGGTACGGAGCTTTCTGGCGGATGCGGGCCTGTCTGCGGAGCAGGTGGACCGGGTGGCTTATCTGGTGAGCCACCACCATACCTACACGGATATTGACGGCATCGATTATCAAATTTTGATCGAGGCGGACTACATCGTAAACGCCTCCGAAAGCGGCTACAGCCCGGAAAACAGGAAGAACTTCCTGGAAGAGCACATGAAGACTGAAAGCGGCAAGCGGCTCCTCCGCTCCACTTTCTGTATGGAAACATGAAAAGACCGGTCCCATCACAATGGAACCGGATCTGAGACTGTCGATAAAGTGGTAAATTCTCCGCGACGGTAAGGTAGGGCAGCCGTTAGCGGCTCCGCCGCTTTACGGATGCCGCATACCCCTTGCGGGTGAAGGGTGTGCGCGGGAAACCCAAGAGGGGTGTCCCGCGCCATTAAAATCCTAAGTTTTCAGAACTTTTATGAAGTTCTGAAAACTTGCTCAGCGGGGCAAAAAGACTTTTTTGACACGCTGAATCGCCGGTTCATTGAACCGGCGATTTTACTATAATCCGACACTTTTCGGTATGCGTGGCGCTTTTTTCGGGACTTGATGCTCGTCCGGCGTTTCTGAGGCTGCCTTATCGTGAAACCGCCAGCCTTACAGGCTGTTGACGGCAGCTTCCAGTTGACGCATGGCCTGTTCCAGAACGCTGCGGGGACAGGCGGCGTTGAGCCGCATATACCCGTTCAGGCTCCGGCCGAAGGCGCAGCCGTCATTGAGGCCCAGCTTTGCCTTCTGGATCATGAAGTCATGAAGCGCTTCGTTGCTCAGGCCCAGATCCCGGCAGTCCAGCCACATGAGGTAGGTGGCATCGGGGGCGTAGGTCCTGATCTTGGGGATGTGCTTTTCGCAGTAGTCCACCACAAAGTCGAAGTTGGCGGAAATGTAGGGCAAGAGCTGTTCCAGCCATTCCTCGCCTTCATTGAAGGCCACCTCCATGGCGGTGACGGAGAAGGCGTTGTTGCGGTGGATATCCATGTCGGTCCAGAATTTGTCGAACATGGCCTTCATGTGGGCATTGGGGAACACCGCGGTGCTGGCCTGAAGACCCGCCAGATTGAAGGTCTTGGTGGCGGAAATGCCGGTGACCACATTGGCGGCGATCTCAGGGGAGAGGGAGGCGGTGGGGATGTGGCGCTTGCCGTGGAAGATAAGGTCGGAATGGATCTCGTCGCTGACCACCAGAACGTGGTGCTTCAGACACAGCTCCATCATCCGGCGCAGCTCCTCCTCCGTCCAGACGATGCCCAGAGGATTGTGGGGGTTGCACAGCAGGAAAATGTCCGCGCTCCGGAGCTTTTCCTCGAAGTCGGCCCAGTCCACCGTCCAGGTTCCGTCCTGCTCTACCAGCTGATTTTCAATGACGTGCCGTCCGGCCAGCTCGGTCATGTCATAGAACTCGCCGTACACGGGGGTCTGGATCAGAACATTGCCGTTCTGGGGGGTATAGAGCCGGATCATGACACTGAGGGTCTGGACCACGCCGGGACTGAAGCTCATGAGGGCCGTGTCGGTGTCCCAGCCGTTGCGGCGCTTCTGCCAGTTCTTCACGGCCTCGAAATAGCTGGCGGGCCGGGCGGTGTAGCCCCAGATGCCCTCCTCGGCCCGGGCCTTCAGCGCGTCAATGACGGGCTGGGCGGTCCGGAAGTCCATATCCGCGATCCACAGGGGGATCACATCGTCGGTGCCGAACTTCTTGACCCGTTCGTCATACTTGGCGGAGAGGTTTTTGGAGCGGTCTACCACTTGGTCGAAATCATATTGCATGACTCCCACATCCTTTCTTTGCGTGTTCAGTGGCACGTCTGTATGCTTTGACTGATTACTAAGCAAGAACTGTGCCAAACCGCCGGGGCGGCGTAGCTATGCATGGAAACCCGTTGGAAAGCGGGAAAGCACATGAAATATCCGGGGAGAGATTTTGGCAAATCACCAAAATCCCTCCCGGACACTGCGGCTGCCCCGGAAAACAGGGCCGCGCACGATCGGCTTTTATTGGCTGAATTGGTATAAATGGTTATAGCTTTTTATCTTTGACCGATTTCCCACAGCTCCCGGCCCTTGGGCGTCAGCTGGCTGCCGCCCCGGCCCCGGCTGACGCGGGCCAGTCCCTGCCCCGCCATTTCGGTGAGGATGGTCCGAACCTCCTGCTGAGAGAGGGGGACATGGGACTCCCGGGCCTTTTGCAGCAGCTTATCCCGGCCCATGGGCGTCCCTGCCTCGGAGGCCGCATACAGCTGGGCGAGCACGAACCGGAAGGAATCCGACATAGAGGGGGCCGGCGCATCCTGCTGCGCCGCTGGGGCGGACGCCGGACGGGAGAGGGTGTCCCCGGAGAGCAGCAGGGTGGGGGGGAGGTCCTCCATGGTGATGTCCCGGTGGTCGGTATAGATGAAGTATTCCACCACGTTCCGCAGCTCCCGGATATTGCCGGGCCATGTGTGACGGCGGAAAAAGTCCTGCACCGGCTCCGTCAGGCGGAAGTCGCCGTTCAGCTCCCGGCGGAACTGATCCATCAGCAGAAACATATCGTCCCCCCGCTCCGTCAGGGGCGGGATGACCACCGGCAGGGTGTTCAGCCGGTAATAGAGATCCCGGCGGAAGGTGCCCTCCCGCACCTTCCGTTCCAGCGCCTCGTTGGTGGCGGCCACGATGCGGACGTCCACATGGATGATGCGGTTGCCGCCGACCCGCATGACCTCCCGCTCCTGCAAGGTCCGCAGCAGCTTGATCTGAAGAGCGGGGCTCATGCCCTCCACCTCGTCCAGAAACAGTGTGCCCCTGTGGGCCAGCTCAAAGAGGCCGGGGCGGCCGCCCTTTTTGGCTCCGGTGAAGGCCCCCTCCTCGTAGCCGAACAGCTCACTTTCCAGCAGATTCTCCGGAAACGCCGCCACGTTGATGGCCAGAAACGGCCCGTTTGCCCGGCGGGAGGCCCGGTGAACGGCGTGGGCGAACAGCTCCTTGCCGGTGCCGGTCTCGCCGATCAGAAGAATGGGACTTTCACTGTTGGCCATCCGGGTCAGGGTCTCCTTGGTCCTGCGGATGGCCGCCGACTGTCCGATCACATCGTCAAAGCTGTATTTGGCGTAATAGCCCTTGTGGAGCAGTTGGCCCCGCAGTTCGTTCTGCCGGACCTCCACGTCATTGAACCGCTGGAGAAGGGCGAAGGCGCCGATACAGGCGTTCTGCCGGATGACCGGCACCACCTCCACGCTGAGGTTGACGCTGTTGACCTTGATGACCTTGGCGGGCAGCGTTTGCCGGGCGCGGAGACACGCGGCGAAGGGAATGTAGGGAAAGACCTCCTCGCACCGCTTTCCCTGGATCAGCGCCGCACTGACGCAGGTCATATCCTCCGCCTGACGGCTGCAGGCGAAGATCTCACCCTTTTCGTTGATGCCGATGACGCCGTCCTCCAGACTCTCCAATAAAATATGGAATAGGCTTTCCAGACGGACGGACCGGGCAAACATCTGGTCAAAGCTGTAATTGCTGGTGGCGACGCTGCGGGCGTACTCCTGAAAAGCAGGCCCCTCCAGCAGGGATTCCAGTCCCAGCCGCAGGGCGATCTCGATCATCATGCCGGAGGTGCAGACCCGCTGGCCGATATCAATGACCGTTTCCATCTTCGGCGGGACGTAGCGCATCTCATCCGGGGTCACGGCGATATGGACGTCCTCCTCCAGCGACGCGCCGGGGTAGAAGGGGATCCAGTGGATGTGGGTGATGCCGAACTGCTCCAGCTGGGCAATGGCCTCCCGGGCCATGGTCTCGGTCATGTTGACAAACAGCACCTTGCTGCCTGCGGGCAGTTCCTTCAGCTTTCGCAGCTCGCTCCACCGGAAGGACACCTCGATCGCCATGGTCTGGCTGTCCAGCGGGATGTGCTTGGCCAGCTCCTCCGGGGAACCATAGGCATCCGTGGAGGCTACAAACAGATCCGCCCGTTCCAGAACGCCTGCGGCGCTGCCGTCCAGCATGGAAAAGACGGAAATATCCGCCACATCGGAAAACAGCCCGGCGATGTCCTCACCGTAGGACTTGCCTGCCCGGGGATCTAAGGCGATGACGGAGATCTTCTTTTTGGTCACCACAAAATCACTTCCTTTGACCAGTTCCTTCAACCATTTAATCATGGGCCGGGCGGTTTTACAAGAGAAATCGCAGAATTTGTCAAAGAAGAAGTTGGCACGGAATCTGCTTTCTATTGTGACGATCTGATATATGGCATCTGAAAAACAAGAAGGAGGAGCGTTCCCATGATCACCAAAGAAGAACTGCTGACACTGCTGCGCCAGGAGGTAGTCCCGGCCCTTGGCTGCACGGAGCCGGTGTGCGTGGCTTTGGCCGCCGCAGACGCCCATCATGCCGTGGGGGGCAGCATCGTCTCCGTGAAGGTGGAGGTAAACCCCGGCATCTACAAAAACGGCATGAGCGTGGGAATTCCCGGCTTCCCCCGGGTGGGCCTGAACTATGCCGCCGCGCTGGGCGCCCGCCTGAGCAACCCGGAGAAGGGATTGCAGCTGCTGGCGGACATTGATGAGACCGTCACCGCTGACGCCATCGCTCTGGCGGAGGCGCGCCGTGTTACCGTTGCGATCAAGCATGACGAGGCGCAGCTCTATGTCCGGGCGGAGGTCACCACGGAGGCCGGTACCGGCATCAGCGAGATCCGGGGCACCCACTCCAATATCATCCTCACCCAGCGGAATGATGAAGTCCTGTTGGAGAAGGCATACAGCGCCGGTACACAGGATGACATCCACGCCCGCCTGATGCCCATGACGGTGGCGGAGATCCGGGCCGTGGTGGATCAGTGCAGCGAGGCGGAGCTGGCCCCTATGCTGGACGGCATGGAGATGAACGAAAAGCTGGCGGACTTCGGTCTGGAGCACCGGCTTGGCATCGGCATCGCCGCCGCGCTGCAAAAGCAGGTCACGGAGGGCGCTATGGGGGATAACCTGTTCAGCCGCACCATGATGCGGGTAGCCAGCAGTGCCGAGGGCCGCATGAGCGGCTGTCCCTACGCCGTTATGAGCAGCGCCGGCAGCGGCAACCACGGCATCACCGCCGTTATCCCCGTGGTGGAGATGGCCCATCATCTGGGGGCCTCTAACGAGATGCTGGAAAAGGCGCTGGCCTTCTCCCACGTGCTGAACGTCTATATTAAGTCCTTTACCGGCAAGCTGTCCGCCACCTGCGGCTGCGGCGTTTCCGCCGCCACGGCTGCTGCGGCCGCTATGGTGTGGCTCATGGGCGGCACGGACGAGCAGATCGGCAAGGCCATCATCAATATGAGCGGCAACCTCACCGGCATGATCTGCGACGGCGGCAAGATCGGCTGCGCACTGAAGCTGGCTACCGCCACCAACGCCGCTATGATGTGTGCCTATCTGGCGATGAGCGATGTGGTCCTCCAGTCCACGGACGGCATCTGCGGCGCGACCCCCGAGCAGGCCATCCGCAATATGGGCCGGGTCAGCACCCCGGGCATGGTGGAGACCGACCGGACCATTCTGGAGATCATGATGGAAAAAAGTCAGGAGGACTGAACGCCGCCGCTGAAAAGCGGCTCCTGAAGATCGAACCGTGGTGCGGCAGAAACTCCCGGAGCCCTTGTACACACAAGGACTCCGGGAGTTCTTTGCGATACGTGGGGAGGCTCGGCAGGGGAGGGGGTCACACCAGCAGCACGGTGATGTCATTGACATTGGTGCCGGTAGGGCCGGTGACGATCAGCCCGCCGCAGGCTTTCAGAGCGTGATAAGCGTCATTGTCCGCCAGCGTTTTGTCGATGGAAATGCCCAGAGCGGCCAGAGCGTCCGCCGTGGCGCCGTCGGTGATGCCGCCGGCCGCGTCCGTGGGACCGTCGGTGCCGTCAGAGCCGACGGAGGCCACCACCGCTTCCAATCCAGCCAGCCCTTCCGCCGCTGCCAGCGCCAATTCCTGATTCCGTCCGCCCAGACCGTGGCCTGTCAGGTGGACTACCGTCTCGCCGCCTAAGATATAGGCGGTTTTTTCGCCCTTTCCGGCGTGGGCCCCCGCCATGGCGGACAGGAAGCGGCCCGCTTCCCGGGCCTCGCATTGGAGCCGGTCCGTCAGAAGGCAGGTCCGGTAGCCCAGTGCTTCCGCACGGGCCGCCGCGTCCCGGCAGAGCTGGGCCACGCTGCCAGTGATGACCGTGGTGACGTTATCCAGCACCTTGGGCGGTTCCTGTTCCAGCAAGTCCAGCGCCTGGGGGCTGAGGGTCAGACCGTACCGGCTCACAAGGGCCATGGCCTGCGCCGTTGTGGTGCTGTCGGGATAAGCGGGGCCGGAGGCGATCATATCCGGGGGATCTCCGATGACATCGGAGAGGAGGATGGCGTACACATGGGCCGGGGCGCAGAGCTGGGCGAACCGCCCGCCCTTGACGCCGGAGAGCCGCTTGCGGATGGTGTTGATCTGGGTGATGTCCGCGCCGCAGGCCAGCATCTGGCCGGTGACGTCCTCCAGCTCCGCCAGAGGCACCAGAGGGCGCTCAAACAGGGCGGAGCCGCCTCCGGACACCAGAAACAGCACCCGGTCCCTTGCGCTGAGGCCGCTGACTGCCGCCAGAGCTGCTTCTGTGGCCCGGACGGAATGTTCATCCGGCACGGGATGGCCCGCCTCGTAAATGGCCAGATCACCGATGGGGCCTTGGCTGTGGCCGTATTTCGTCACCACCACGCCATGTTCGATGGTGCTGCCCAGCGCGTCGTAAGCGGCTTTTGCGGTCTGCCACCCGGCTTTGCCGATGGAGACCAGCACCGTCCGCCCCTGACAGGGGGGCAGCTGGGCCAGCGCCCGCTGAATGGCGGCGTCCGGCACCGAGGCTTCAATGGCGCTGCGGCAGATATCCTCCGCATCCCGGCGGAGGGTTTGCAGGGTCTTGCTGTCCATCGTCAGATTCCCCTTCCAAAATAGATGTCCCGTTGAAAAGACTTACGGGTTTACCACGTTTTCAGGCGTTCCATTCAGAAACGCCCTGATATTGTTTACCGTGCAGTCCATGATCCGCTGGCGGCTGCCCTGAGAGCCCCAGGACATGTGCGGGGTGATGATGCAGTTTTTCGCCGTCAGCAGGGGATTGTCGGCCCGGATCGGCTCCGTGGAGACCACGTCCAGTCCGGCGAAGGCCACCTTGCCGCTGTTCAGAGCGTCCGCCAGATCCTGTTCTACCACCATCTGTCCACGGCTGTTGTTGAGGATGATCACGCCGTCCTTCATCTTGGCGATGTTCTCCTTGTTGATGATGCCCACATTGAAGTCCGCTAAGGGCATCTGGAGGGCCAGCACGTCGGACCGGGCAAACAGGCCGTCCAGATCCACGAATTCCACTCCCAGATCCTTAGCGGCCTGCGGCTGTGAGCGGTTGTAGGCGATGACGTGCATCCCCAGTCCCTTGGCGGCCTCGGCGGTGTGGATGCCGATGCGGCCGCAGCCCAGCAGACCGAAGGTCTTGCCCGCCAACTCGATGAGGGGATAGTCCCAGTAGCACCAGTCCGGGCTGTTCTGCCACTTGCCCTCGTGGACGGTGCGGTCATGGTGGCCGATGTGGAGACAGGCTTCCAGCATCAGGGCGATGGTGAACTGGCTGACGGAATAGCCGCCGTAGTTGGGCACGTTGCACACGGGGATGCCCCGCTCTCTGGCGGCAGCCAGATCCACCACGTTGAAACCAGTGGCCAGTACGGCGATCATTTTTACATTGGGGCACTTTTCCAAGGTGGTCTTGGAAATGGGGGTTTTGTTCATCACCACGATCTCCGCGTCACCAATGCGCTCAGCAATGAGGGGAGATTCCTCATAGGAAGTGCGGTCATAAACCGTTACCTCGCCCAACGCTTCCAGAGGGGCCCAGCTCAGATCGCCGGGGTTTTCCACGTAGCCGTCTGTTACAATGATCTTCATAGAATGTGCCCTCCTTCGCAAAACGGGATATCCTTTGTTGAAACTTACTGCTTGGGATTATAACCTTGTACCTGCCGGAGTGCAAGCAATTGTTTTCAAAAAGAGTGCTGCGGTTCATTTGAACCGCAGCACTTTTCCTAAAAACAGCCTGTGCTTGGCGTTACAGCCGGGTAAAGACGGTGTAGCCGCCCTCGGGAGCGTCAAAGAGGTTGACGCCGGAGATGGGCGTAATGGTCATCTCGCCGTAATCCGTGTTGTAGAGGTCAAGGGCGAAGGTGCCCTCCCGGAGTTGGTCGCCGATGTAAAGGCCGAACTGGTAGACCATGCCCAGTTCCGTGGTGCCTAAATAGGTGCAGTAGCCGGCGATCTGAAGGGGCGCGTCGATGCTCACGATAACGTCATTGATCTCCACGAGGCCGTTTTCGTGGATGCTCAGATAGTAGACGCCCTCATAGGAGGCACCGCTGGCCACGCTGTGGTACACATTGGCGCACCACTTTCCGGCGGCGTAGCTGGGCATGGCGTTCCCCTGCGCCGTGATACAGGCGGGCATATCGTATTATTTCCTGCCGTTTTTGTCCACGGCGTACACGGTCTCGTAGCCGCCGCCGAAGCCGTCCTCATAGACACCGGACTCAAAGCCCACGATGTCCCGGAAGCCGTAGAGCGGCCCGCCGGAGCAGAGGCATCCATGCCAGAGACCGCCGAAGATGTCGATGTACTCCACCGTGCCCTCCGTGGTCAGGAGGAACACATAGGGGCAGAAATCCTGCCCGCTGGCACTGACGAAAATGTCCTGATAGTCGCCGTAGCACCCGGCCACGGGGTACTCCGTGTCATACGCGAAGCCGTAGGCTCTGTGGTAGGTCTCGCTGTCCGGGAAATCCCTCGACTGGCTCTTGGAAAAAGAGACCGATACGCCGTCGTCGGTGAGCCAGGCGGACACGAAAGCGTCCTCGGCCTGAGGGCCGCCGTCCGCCCAGTCGCCGGGGCCGGGCTCCACGAGCACCGGCTCATAATACCATCCGTTGCCCCCCGCGATAGAGGCGACAGGCTGGAAGGCGGTGAAGGTGCCGTCCCCGTTGGGGCAGAACCTGGCGAGATCCAGAGAGAAGTTTTCCTCTGCCACCGTCCACGCCCGGAGTGCCGCTAAGTAATGGAGATGCCACCGTAGTTTTCATCCTCCGGCGAGAGTCCTCCCGTGCCCCAGGGGGCGTAATGGGAATCGAACTGCCGGGCCGCGCCCCGGCGCAGGGCGGCGATAAAGTCCCCCTCGTCCACGTGGAAGCGGTCCAGAAGCTCCAGGTTGTCCGGCCGCTGGCCGGTCTCAAAATCGTAGTGATACACCGCGTAGTCGATGAGGTCGCTGGTCCAGCCCAACACGCGGATGGAAAGGCTCAGCAGGCTGTCGTTCCAATAGCTCTGCCATGTGACCTCCATGTACTGAGAGTTGGGGGTTTCTCCCGATTCGGCGGCGTCCAGCGTGGCCTGCACGTCATTTCCGAAGCTCTCCATGATCTCCCAGTTGATGGCCTTGGCCTCCGGCGTGTCGGCCTCCAGCTGCGGAACGTGACAGATGTAGGAGTATTCCGCGCCGTATTCGTCGGTGAAGGAGTCCTCCTCGTCATAGACCTCGGTGATGAGGCTGTCATCATAGACCTTTTTCGACACGGACGGTGCAGACGGCCCGGAGGAGCCGGGCTTGGGAACGGGTTTCTTGCCGCAGGCGGTCAGCTGGGCGCAGAGTCCAAGGCAAAGGAGCGCGCTCAGCGTCCGGTAAAGGATGCGATGGTGCTTCATGTCTGGTCCCCCTATCTTTTCGATATTTGGTTCCGCTGTGAGCGGCGTCACTGGCGGATATCTCTCACGGGTGGACTTTTGTTCTTGCACAACAATATCATACCATGACGGCGGATGGTGAATCAAGGGGTATCTGTGTCAAAACCGCATACAAAAACCGCCTTTTTGCGCGTACTGACCGCTGTTTGACCACTATGGAGCCTTCTCGCCCACAAAAAAGAGCAGTTTTGAGACCATCGTCTCAAAACTGCTCTGCACGGACCGTATTTCCGATATTACGCCTTGCCCTTGGCGAAGTTGCAGCCGAACAGCAGCCCCGCCAGCAGGAGGGAGGCCCCCAAGCCGGTGTAGAAGAAGGCGATGAACCGGTCCGGGGCCACGCCGCTGGACCGCAGCCAGATGCCGCCGGTCATCATCACCGCCATGATGATGAAGGACTTCACGTCGAAGAACTTCAGGAAGAAGTGCAGCTCCTCCTCATAGGCGCGGATGCGGGAGGTGATCGTATGTTGCCTGTTTGTGCGGATAAATCCCACCGGAGCGGGTCATTCCGCCTTCATAATGACCTTTAGCCGGTGGACGATCTGGCCGGTTTTCAGTTCCTCCAGATCAATGACGGCGATGCCCAGCTGAGCGGCCCGGTGGCGGGCGGCGGCGTTGCAGACCTCCGTGGTGACGATGGCCGCCTTGGCGCCCTTGCCGCCGAAGCGGTCCCGGAGGATGGCCAGCTCGTTCAGGGCCTCCGTCTTGATGTCGCAGGCCTTGCAGCTTAAAAACAGGGGGATCACGCCCCGGGCGGCCATGACGTCGATCTCGTTGGAAACGCTGCCGTGGCCCAGTACCTCATCCCACCGCACCACGGCGCTGCTGATAATGTCATGGAAAATGGCGGAATCCACGCAGGCCTTGTAGGCATACAGCTCCAACGCGCTGCCCACGTCCCGCAGCCACGCCCGGGTATTCAGATCCCGGAACCGGAAGGACACCTGCTGGCCGGGGACGATCTCCAGCTCCTGAATAAAGCCAATACGGGCCAGTTCCCGCAGCGCGTCCTCGTTGGCGGTGTTGCGGGAGCCCCGTTCGCCCTTTACGGTGTAGCCGCCCACCACGGACAGGGGCGGGGTCTGGCCGTATTCCGAAGGGGAGATCCGCTGGATGTAGGAGATGATATTGGGCCAGTCCCGGCGGAATTGGAGGAAGCAGTCGAAAAACGGGTCGAAGTCCGAAAGATATTGGGACAGGATCTGATTGTCCACCCGTCCGGGCAGCAGCGTGCCGCCGGCCATGAGGAAGAAGTCCTCGATGGAATAGGTCAGGCCGCAGGGCAGCTCGTCGGCAAAGGCCGCGCCGGAAATGTCGTAAAAGCGGTTCTTCTTCCGGGAATAGGTGAACGCGGGCACGCCCTTTTTCGCCGCGAACATCCCTGCCGCGAACAGGGCCGCATCGCTGCCGCCGGTGACGTCGATGGCGCAGTCCGGGAACCGTTCCCCGATGGTAAACAGCTGCCGCAGGATGCGGTCTGCCTTGAAGAGACTGGTCTCCACAAAAATCAGCTCCGGCTCCCAGCCCCGCCGCCGGAAAAAGGCGGCCAGAGTCTCCTGCCGGGTGCGGTCCTGGGCGATCTCACCGGGGCAGAGGTAGACGATGCGCCGGGGGCGGAACATATCCGGTGCCAGAATATTCTCGATGGCGCGCTCGTCATACAGTTCGATCAGGGTGTTCATGCGCCGTCCGCCTTTCTTTGTTTTTCCCCATTATATTGCGTTCCGGCGGAGAACACAATAGACAACCTGCCCGGCTTGTCGGAAAAGGGATGCTGAATTCAGAAAAACCAGCACCGCCAAAGCGGTGCTGGATCAGGGCGAAGCAGGGGGGTCACTCCTCCGTGCGTTCCGGCAGGGGGACCTCCGGCATCAGCTCCCGGCTGACCACCGTGAGGATCTCCTCTAACTTGCCGCAGTCCTCCGGGGAGAAGCGGGCCATGATGCGGTCCATGACCTCCGACATATAGTTGGAGGAGATGTTGTAGTAATCGATATACTTCTGGGTGACCTCCAGATGGAATTCCCGGCGGTCCGAGGGGGACTGGACCTTGCGGATGTAGCCCTTTTTCACCAGACTGTTCACCTTATAGGCGGCGTTGGGAGGGGAGATGCACATGAAGGTGGCGAACTCGTTCACCGTAGGCCGCCCCAGCGCCATGATGCTCTCCATGCAGAAGGTCTCCACCGTGGTGAGACTGGCTTCCCGGTCCTGAAACCGGCGGAAGATCTCCTGATAAAAGTGCAGCTTGAATTTGGTGTATACTTCGTTAAAAGCCTGATGCAGCATGACGCTTCCCCTTCCTGCGGAATGAAAAAATCTAAGCTTAGTATACCAATCCTGACGGAAAAAGGCAAGCCGTCACCGGACGGCGGGGGACAGTTTTCCCATACAGGCCGCTGTGGGTATTTTCAGCATTTGCCCAGAACCCGCAGTCGGGGAAGAACATGATGTGGAACCACAAACTCGCGCTCCATATCGCTGACACCTCATGGGGTGAAATCCGCCGACAGCTTACCTGCAAAGCCGACTGGTATGGAAAGGAACTCGTCATCATTGACAGGTTCTTCCCGTCCAGTCAGACTTGCGGTTACTGTGGTTACCGCGACAAGGAGGTCAAAGACCTCAGTGTTCGGCTCTGAGAGTGCCCGGAATGCGGGGCGCTCCACGACCGCGACATCAATGCGGCACAGAATATTCTCCAGCGTGTCGAAAAAGTCTTTTCTCCCCGCTGAGCAAGTTTTCAGAACTTCATAAAAGTTCTGAAAACTAAGGATTTCAATAGCACAGGACACCCTTCTTGGGTTTCCCGCGCACACCCTTCCTTTCCGTTGCGGAGAATCTACCTCTTTATCGACAGCCTCATTCTCAAAGAAGGGCTCAGGAAACGGACACTCGCTGCCTGATACAGCTCTCTCGTACACACGGTAGGGCGGGACACGCCCGGACTTATCCGCTTGGGGAGACCATGTAAGACCCCGCTAGTGCGGGCTGCGGCCGCTGAACCAAGAATCCCCCTGACTTCAGTCATGGGGAGTGTCAAGGGGTAACTTCTCCCAACAGAATGCGGATATAGTCCTGCCGGGCGTTGATGATACGGCCAACAGAAACAGTTTCCGTTTCAATGCGGTAGAGGGCAATATAGTTTTCCACCACCAGCATCCGCAGATCGGTTTCATAGCCGGTCTTTGCTCCAATGGAAACGCCCATTTCAGGAAACTGCTTGAGCTGGGCACAGCCATCGAGGATGGCTTTTGTGATCCGACTGGCAGCGGTGGGATTATGAAGCTCGCTTTTGATATACCGTTTGATCTCCTGGAGGTCGCATAGCGACTCCGGCGTATATCTTAGCTTCATTCCGTTACCCCAAGGGTGCGGTAAGCATCTTCCTCAGAAACCCAGCCATCCTTTTCAGCGGATTTCCAGCCTTTTTCCGCTTCATCCAACAGGCGGCGCATGGCTTTCGCCTTCATATATTCCGCATTCTCAGGCGAAGCCAGAAACGGCAGGCCCTCCATGTTTAGGGATTGCTGAATGAAGATATTAACGGCATCGGTAAAGGAAAGGCCCTGGCGGGCGTAAATCTCCTCCATACGCTGTTTGACTTCTGGATTGATCCGCATTTGAAAGGTTGCGGTCTTAGGTGCAGATGTGACATTGATCGTGCTCATAGCATTCACCTCAATCTCAGTATATACCAAAAATCGGAAATGTCAATACAACGTCATTACAATTTGGGGCGAGGGGGACTTGGACAACAACTGGATCGTAGAAAATCTGACCAACGCCTTTGGCGTCTGGACCAGTAAAATGACGGAAATGTGGTCGCTGCTGACGGAATCGCCCCAGACCTTCAAGGGCGGCACCATCTGGCAGACCAGCCACATTTTTTCATCCATTAAAAAATTGTGTTGTTGAAGTTTTTACTTCCGCATACTAAAATGATGGTAAGTCCCTGCTCTTTTTTGAGAGCAAACAAACCTATAAAGACGCATCAGCAACGTTTGCTCTTTTTATTAGCCCAGTTCTGTGCTATGGTAGATATACCACAAGAAATGTTTCGACCGGGATGAACGCTGAACATAGAAAGCGGAGGCGCTGTATATGTCATACCCGAAGCCATTGTCCGAAAAATCACTGAAACGGCTGTATACGCAGACGGGGTTATCAACGGAAGCATATGATTTTCTGCATTCCCTGTTTGCCGCCTGCGCAAATCTGTATGGAGCCATCGCCCTGCGTGATGTGTGGTCGGTTTATCGGGAGTTAAAAAGCGAAGCGCCCCGTATTCGCCGACAGGATCTCGTTGCTTTTTCCGCCATCGTCCGCCGGGAGGTACAGCCCTATCAGGTTTACGAAATCGAAGAACTGTACACGGAGGAGCCTCACAGCGATCTGGATCGGCACATCGTATCGAAGGAACTGATTGGCACCGGTTATGGCAAGATGTTTTCCTTCTATGCGTTGATGGAAGGACTCGGCAATCATCCGTACTGTGTTCCTGACAATTTCCTCGCTTATGCGGCACCGCCCGCATCGGCAGAGGAAAAATCACTGGCGGATTTTATCGGAAATCTGGAATCCGCCGCAGAGGAATGTGCGCCAAGACAGCGCAAAGCGTATCCCAACGAAAATCGCGGGAAGAAACTGGGGACGTTTTCATTCCTCAATTTGAGCGAGCGTTTTAATTTGGAGTATTATAAAAAAATCCCTGCCACATATTCCGCTCTGCTGGAAGAATACAGCGGTACAGAAGCGGAAAAAATCATGCGTCAGCATAGATGGGATGAAAATATTGGCCGTCTGCACACAACGGAAATCATTCAAAACCTGGAAAATGAACTGCATGAGGTCGGCGTCCGCCTGACGGAAAAGCAGCAAGATACGCTTATGCGGCTCATCGTGCAGTATCACAATGGAAGCCGCTTGTGGTGTCTGCGCGGTTGGAAGCCAAATGAGCTGGCAGATATACACGGCAATTCCGACGTTCCAAGCATCTCGTTCGGTCCGGGCTTGCAGCAGGCTTTTGCTGACGGAATAATGGACAAGGGTGATCTCGTTCGCAAAATACAGGAGCTGGGATGGAAGGTGATGGAATGAGTGCCGCAGATAAAGTCAAGGAAGCGGACTGGAGACTTTTCAGATCCCGTCTCCCAATTTGGCAGGAAGCCTATATGGAGCGGCTGAACCGCGAATATATCGCTCTGCTTTCAGGGACCGGGCCAGCATCCGAGAAGTTCTGGGAGCTGGAAAGACGCATGCGCGAGGACAAAAAGCGGGGCGGCGTGGTGATGCGCATGAGCCGCAGCAATATGGAACTGAACCTATTGAGCCTGCTGTCTGACGGCGTGATTTCCATCGCGGAGCTCGATGGGTTCAGCGAGGAGCTGCGGGAAAAGCTGGCCTTTGTGCTGCGGGATCATAGGGACTGGGATCATGGCGACAGTTGAGCAAGCGCTTGCCCGTCTGCAAAGATCCGCCTTCCGCGCAAAGTTCCATTTGAGTGAGCAGGACAGGCAGTACATAGCGGACAAGGGTATGGAGACCATTCAGCGCCACGCTGCCGACTTCGTCAGAACGCGGCTTGCACCGGCAAGCATCCCCAATGACGGCAAGCAGACGCCGATGCGCGGGCATCCGGTGTTTATCGCCCAGCACGCCTGCGCCTGCTGCTGCCGCGGATGCCTGCATAAGTGGTATCACGTCCCGGTGGGACGGGAACTGACGGAGAATGAGCAGGAGCGCATTGTGAAACTGCTGATGGCATGGATCGCGCGACAGCTTGACTGCGATACGAGGTGAGAAGGGGAGATCGCGGGAATGTGCCCGTGCCGGTTGGAGCGGGTTTCCTGGTCTCTTGACGCTTCCGTTTCTGCTATGATCGCATACGATCTGATTTTCGGCGCTGCCGCGTTCGCCGGTCTGGGCGCTGGGGTTTCCGACCTTTTTTCCCACATCGAGCAGATCAATTCCGGCCTTCCCGCAAACTGGGGCCGTATTCTGAAGGATCTTGTCATGATCCTCGTTCCGGCGTTTTTCGTGGCTTTGCCGCTCATGCTTTTGTGATCTTTGCATATCATATATCCCAATTCGAGCTTGCGGCCCCGGCTGTCCACCCCCCGCGTTTTCAAGGGGGGTGGATGCGGAAACGCGAAATGGAAATGGGAGTATCATATGGACAATACAATAAGGGAGGATGGCTGCTCTCAATGGATAGGGGCAGCCGAAATTTATGACGCGATGTAAAAACTGTATGCGCACGCTTGCGCTGGCTTTGACACTGGTCCTGTCTCTGAGCATAAGCGTCCCCGCGCGGGCCGCCGTGGACGAGACCAACGCCCACCGGCTCAACGCGCTGGGGCTGTTCCTCGGCACCGGCAGCGGCTACGATCTGGGAGGCTCCGCCACCCGTTTGCATGGCATCATTATGCTGACCCGTATACTTGGCGAGGAGGACACCGCGCTGCCCTTTGACGGTCCCTGCCCCTTCTCCGATGTGGCGGCCGGAAAGCCCAGCGCCTATACGGGCTACGCGTTCGCGCAGGGGTACACCACCGGCGTGAGCGCCACGACCTTTAACCCCGGCGGCGCTCTGAGCTTCAAGCACTAAGTCACGTTTTTACTGCGGGCATTGGGTTACGATGACGGCGCGGGAGATTTCACCTTTGCCGCGTCGCTGGATAAAGCCGTGGAGATCGGCATGATGACCCGCGCCAGCGCTGACTGCATCCTCCAGAAGCAGTATGCGCTCCATCGCGGGGATCTGGTGGATCTGTCCGTCAGTGCCCTGACGACGCCTTTGGCGGACGGAAGCGCCACCCTCGCGGAAAGCCTTGCGAAAAAAGGCGTATTTACATGGGAGGAAGGCCGGGCACAGGGCCTGATCGGCGGCGGGCAGGAGTCCTATGTCCATTCCTCTCTGCGGAATGTCAGCGCGCCCATCCCTGAGCAGAGTGCCAGTTCTGGCGCTGTGTCCCGTGTGACAAAGACCTACGCGCTGCCCTCCGGCTCCGTCAGCGCCGATGTGATCACGGTGGACACCTCCGCCCCCGGCGTCAGCGTCCGGGCCGCCATGGTGAACCAGAAGCTGGGCGCTTCCGCGCCTTTCAGCAGCATCGTGTCCGCTTCCAGCGCGGATGTGATCGTCAATGCGAATTTCTTTGCCGCCTATTCCGGGCAGGATAAATTCCCCGTGGGCCACGTTATGGCAGACGGAACGTTCCTGCATGGCGTTTCCGGACTGACCTCCTTCGGCTTTACCGGCTCCGGAGCAGTCTATGTGGGACGGCCCGCTGTATTTTTCTATGTCAGGGGCGGCAGAAACTCCTGGGCCTGCTATGAGATGAACAGCAAGACCCAGGGGAGCGACCTGTCTGTGGTTTACACCCCGGCGTTTGGCGGAAGCGTACCCATCAAGATCGACGGCACGGCGGCCACCGTGGCGGGCGGTGTTATCACCGATGTCAGAGCTGTCACGGCGGGCGAGACCGTGGCCATCCCCGCCAACGGTTACGTCATGGTATTTGGAAACGACTTTACCTCTACCTCTTGGTACCGTGTGCCAGCCGTGGGAACGTCTGTGACCCTGACGCCCGGACTGACCGATTCCGATGCCAGCGGCTTCCCCATGGAGGAGATCACCGCCATGGTCAGCGGCGGCCCCCGTCTGGTTGAAAACGGCGCGATCTGCACCACGCTGGAGCCGGGCTTCCAGGAGGCACGCTTTACCTCCGCGGTAACGTCCCGCACCGCCCTTGGCAAACTGGCGGACGGCAAGCTGGTCATCGTCTCCACCGGCTCCGCTTCCATTCAGCAGCTTCGGGAGCTGATGCTCCAGTTGGGCTGCGTGGAGGCGGTCAATCTGGATGGCGGCGGTTCCACCGCGCTGGCTTATCAGGGTAAGCTGATCCGCTCTCCGGGACGGGAACTGACGACGACCCTGCAAATTTTTACCCATTGATCCGTTATTTTCAAAGCCTCGACGCCAAGCGTCGGGGCTTTGTTATCGCCGCAGCTCAGCGGCGCAGTTCGGCTTTATAGGCGGGCAGCTTTTGCCGGACCTCTCCGAAGAATCACGGCTTCGAACTGGGTCGGATTGCAATATCCCTTTGCGGCCAGTTCTTCTACAAACGAACCGGCGTTGACTTTCACGACCTTGGAGACAGTACCACAAAAATAAATCTTTTCGCTCACTTGCGGTAGCTGTTTTGTTTTTCGGCGCTCAGGCCCCGGCTGCTCAGCCCAGAAGGGACATGGCAGCCAGAAGAACTGCCAGAAAAGCGAAGCTGATGGCGGAAAACAGGATGAGAAAGCGTTTGGCGCCGCCGGGAACGCGGCGGGTGTATTCCCGGAAGGTGATGAGGCTGGCCAGAGAGGCCACCAGCGTTCCGGCGCCGCCAATGTTGACGCCTACCAGAAGACCGTGGGCATCCTGTGTGAAACGGCTGAGGAGGATCGCGGCGGGGACGTTGCTGATGATCTGGCAGGTGAGGGCGGAGATCAGCATGGTCCCGTGGGATAAGAGCCGGACAAACAGCATCCGGACAGGCTCCATCCGGGCAAGGTTGCCCGAAAAGGTGAAGAAAGCGGCAAAGGTGGCCAGAAGCCCCCAGTCCACGGACTTCAGCGCATGCCGGTCCAGAAACCAGAGCGCCAGAACGATGACGGCCAGACCGGGACCGTAGGGGATCAGCCGCAGCACCATAGCGACGGCCAGACAGAAGAGCCCGCCGTAGACCACGGCCCGGCGGCGGTCTACGACGACCTGTGCCTCCGGCACCGTAAGCCGGTCCTTGGGGAACAGCAGGCAGCAAAGGAGAATGAGCACGGTGGACAGGATGAAGGGCGGCAGCATCACGGAAAAGAACGTCCCGGCAGGGATGCCGTAATAGCTGAAGAGATAGAGATTCTGCGGATTGCCGAAGGGGGTGATCATTCCGCAGAGGTTGGCGGCGCAGTTCTGGAGAATGAACAGCAGCGCGGCGTGCTTTTCCTGCCCTGTGACGGAGAGGACGAACCAGCCCAGCGGAAGAAAGGTCAGCAGGGCAGTATCGTTGGTCAGGAGCATGGAGCCGAACATGGTGATGACCACCAGCGCCGTGCATACGCCCCGGACGGTGGAAAAGGTGTGCACCATCCGCTGGGAAAGTGCGGAAAAGACATCCAGATCCCGCAGCGCGCCCACCACCGCCAGAACACTGAACAGGCAGGAGAGGGTCTTGAGGTCATAATACCCCAGATATGCGCTGTCGGGAGGAACGAAGAAAGCGGTCGCTGCCGCTGCCAGCAGTGAGATGACCAGCATGGCGTTGGTACGGCACCAGGATCGGATCGTGTGCATAAAAAGCTCCTTTATTCGCCGCAGCCGGGGCAGCCCTCGCAATCCGTGCAGGCTGCTTGCTTTTTCTCATATTCGTACAGCGTTCCCTCAGTCATGTGTGACAGCGCCGCAATGCGTTCATTCAGCATATCCCACATGCACATGGGCAGATGGTCACGATGCCCGCGATGGAGCGTTACGCATTCAAAGCAATTGCCATGGTGCGGGCACTTCTCCTGACAGGGACAGTGATCCCCGCTCTCCCGGACCTGCTTCAGAAACTCCTGCTTGATCTTCCATGCCTCCTGCTTTTGCCCACGGCGATCAAGATCGTTTTGCAGAATGGCCAGCTCATTTCCATCGATTTTCATGATCGTTTCCCTCTTTTACTCATTTACTCTTTTGCTCTTTTGCTCGGGTGAAATGATTGTAGCAGAGCTTTACAGGATCCGCAAGCTATTCCTGCATGACGGACTTCCCTGCGCTTGGAGTGGGAATGCGATTGACAATATGTCCGCCGCAAGCCCACTCTGTAAGGGGTGGGTAAGGGGGACTTTAAGATACTGCTTGATTTTGTTTCAGATACGATATAATTGAAACGTCAACAAGTCAGTATAGCGTAAATGAGAGAAACGGTCAACTGGTCTTTGCATTGAACAACGAAATTTTGTTGCCAGAGAACGCACCCGTCCGACTGACAAGCGTCCAGCTTGAGGAACTGGACTACCTTCATACTGGCCGCTCTGCGGAACCGCTGCTCAATTTCGCCGGTCGAGGTAATTTTGCAGAGCGGTGTACGCACACTTAGAATGCCCAAACTGAAAAGTTTTTTGTTTTAGACCTTAAAAAGTTATTGAGTATACAAACTATTTTGGGTATACTATTAGCTGTAGGGAGGCGATACGATGATCAACAGACCGGACTATATCGCGGCAATCGAGCCGTTTATCGACAAGCCGCTCGTCAAGATACTTGCCGGTATCCGTCGCTGCGGCAAGTCTACGATCTTTGAGATGCTGAGAGAGGAACTGCTGCGGCGCGGTATTGGGGAGGACCAGATCATCTGCAAGCGGTACACGGAGATGGATATTCCCGAGAACATCACCGCCAAGCAGATGTATGACGAGCTGACCGCCGCCATGGCGGGCAAGGGACATTGTTACCTCTTGCTGGACGAGATTCAGGAAATCACCGGCTGGGAGAAGGCGGTCAACAGCCTGTTGGAAAGTGCGGATGCCGACATCTATGTGACCGGCTCCAACTCCAAGCTCATGTCCAGCGAGATCTCCACCTATCTGACGGGCCGCTATGTGTCCATTCCTGTCTATACGCTGTCGTTTAAGGAATATCTGGACTTCAAGGCCGACAGCACTTTATCCCGCAGGGAACTGCTGGAGGAGTATATTCGCTTCGGCGGTTTTCCCATCGTTGCACTTAGCGAATATGATGAGCAAAGCGCTTATCAGATCGTCAACGGCATTTACCACACCGTAGTTTCCCGTGATATTGTCAAACGTCACCGCATCAACAAGCAGGATCTTTTTGACCGTGTGGTGAAGTATATCATCGAGAATATGGGCAAGACTTTCTCGGCAAACTCAATCTCCACTTTCTTGAAAAGCGAGCACCGCAAGGTCTCGGTGGAGAGTATCTACAACTACCTGCGCTGGCTGGAGCAGGCGCTTATCATCTACCCCTGCGAACGCTATGACCTGCAAGGCAAGAGTATCCTGAAAACGCAGGAGAAGTATTATCTTGCCGATGTCTCCCTGAAATACGCGCTGCTGGGTTATAACCGCAAAATGCTGGACGGCGCGATGGAGAACATCGTGTACCTCGAATTGAAGCGCCGCGGCTACGATGTTTACATCGGCAAGAACGATACAAAGGAGATCGACTTTGTTGCAACGCGCCGCGACGAGCGCATTTATGTGCAGGTCTGCGTCCGGATCCCAGAAGCATCGGACCGCGAAGTGGGGAACCTGATGGAGATCCGCGATCATTACCCCAAATATGTTGTTACCCTCAACGAGATGGATACCGGCATCGAGGATGGCATCCGGATTGTTCACCTCGCGGATTTTCTGCTTGCCGAACAATGGTGATCATCTTACGGCTCATTCGGTAACCATAGAACCCAGTCATGTTATTTTTGAAAAGCCTACTTGATATCGCTGCTTCGTAGCTTTTTTGTCATTCCATTTACCTGAGTCTCTCAATCTGCTGCCAAAGATACAAAACCCCGGGCGCTGTGCTTGCACAGCGCCCGGGTTCGTCTCTCTTGCCAACGGGGGAAGGGGTCAAATCGGTTTTTCTGCTTTTTTGCCGGGGTCAGCTCGTGGGGCTTATGGGAAGGTTCAATACGCAATCTGGGTGATACTCATTACAGACATAATAAATATTGTATCCAGCGCTGCCATCAGGCTTATATGGCCCTACCCAGATAGAGCTTGCTTTGAGTGTGATTTTCTGTTCGCTTAGTTGGAAGAAAGTGAGACCATTTTCTCCCTTTCCATCCCATTCATTGAGATATGTGTTGTTAATTTTCCCCGTCTCCATAAAATCATATTGGAGCTGGGCGTAATAGCTCCGCACGTTGGCCCAGTCGGTTGCGACGCGCGCCTTGTGAAGCTGTGAACTGAAGGTCGGGATCGCGACGGCCACCAGAACGGCGATGATCGCCACAACGATCAGCATTTCCATCAGTGTAAATCCGTGATTCCGTTTTGCGGTCGGGGTTGTTCTCTGTTTTGCCATTTTGCCACCATTTTTCATACCGTATCGGCGCGGGCCGCCCATAGGGAACAGGGGACCTGCCGTATATGCTCCATTTTGACCGACTCTCGATTCAGGTGTGAGCCGGGTCGGAGTTTTTATTATATGGATAGCACCTGCCGCCGTCAATTATTTACGGCAAAATTTTCAAATTTTGTGCATTTTGGTGAAGAAAGCGGGTGCTTTGCAGGAGTGTCAGACGGAATATGGCGGACATCTATCCGTAAATGAACAACAGCAGCGGCAAATTGCCGCTGCTGCTCTGCGTGTCCGAAAGGGGAGAGTCCGTCACTGGATGGCAAAGATCAGCTCTGCAGTGCAGGCGGTCTCGCCGTTCACCGTGGCGGTGCAGACGCCGATGCCCACCGGACCCCGGCGCTTCGTGAGGGTACATTCCAGCTCCAGAACGTCTCCGGGGATGACCTGCCGCTTGAAGCGGGCGTTTTTCACGCCGCCAAACAGGGCGATCTTCCCCCGGTTCTCCGGCAGGGACAGAATCGCCACGGCCCCCACCTGGGCCAGCGCCTCTAAGATCAGCACGCCGGGCATGACGTGCTTTTGGGGGAAGTGGCCGCAGAAAAACGGCTCGCCCACGCTGACGCACTTGATGCCCTTGGCCCACACGCCGGATTCCCCGTCGGTGATGCGGTCCACCAGCGCGAAGGGGTAACGGTGGGGGAGGATGTCCGCGATCTCATTGGAATTTAACTGCAAGCCCATGTCAGTCCTCCCATTTCTTCAGCAGCAGGCTGCCGTTGTGTCCGCCGAAGCCCAGAGAGTTGCTCAGGGCGTACCGGATGTCCGCCGGACGGCCCTCGTTGGGCACCACATCCAGATCGCACGCAGGGTCCGGGGTCTGATAGTGGATGGTGGCGGGGAGGAAGCCGTCCCGCAAGGCCAGGGCGGTGAAGATGGCCTCCACGGCTCCGGCGGCCCCCAGCATGTGGCCCGTCATGGATTTGGTGGAGCTCATAGCCAGATGATCGGCGTGGGGACCGAACACGGTTTTCACTGCGGCGGTCTCCCCGGCGTCGTTGAGGTGGGTTGAGGTGCCGTGGGCGTTGATGTAGCCCACCTGCTCCGGGGCGGTATCGCCGTCCGCCAGAGCCAGGGCCATGGCCTTGGCGCCGCCGCTGCCGTCCGGCAGGGGGGCGGTGATGTGGTGGGCGTCACAGGTGGCACCGTAGCCAATGATCTCCGCGTAGATATTCGCGCCCCGGGCCTGGGCATGGGACAGTTCTTCCAGCAGGAGAACGCCTGCCCCCTCGCCCATGACGAAGCCGCTGCGCTCCGCATCAAAGGGGATGGAGGCCCGGTTGGGGTCCTCCGTCTGGGTCAGGGCCTTCATGGAGGTGAAGCCGCCGATGGACATGGGCGTGATGGAGGCCTCGGTGCCGCCGCAGAGCATGACCTCGGCGTAGCCGTCCCGAATGTAGTGGAACGCGTCGCCCACGGCGTTGGTGCCTCCGGCGCAGGCGGTGACGGGGCAGGAGCACATGGCCCGGAAGCCCGCGTCGATGGCCACCTGACCCGCCGCCATGTTGCAGATGGCGGTGGGGACATAGAAGGGGGATACCCGGTCAAAGCCCTTTTCCAGACCCCGGCAGTGCTCCGTCTCGGTGATGGCCTGTCCGCCGATGCCGCTGGAGAGGATCACGCCGCAGCGGTCCGGGTCCGCCTGCTCCGCGGAGAACCCGGCGTCGGACAGGGTCTCCCGGGCCGCCGCCACGGCGAACTGGGTGAAACGGCCCATGCGCTTGGATTCCTGACGGCCCAGCAGGGCCTCCGGGTCGAAGCCCTTTACCTCTGCCGCCAGCTTCACCTTCTGGGCGGCGGGATCGTAATGGGTGATGGGGCCGATGCCGCACACGCCGTTTTTCACGGCCTGCCAGCTTTCTCCCGCCGTCAGTCCGATGGGGGTCACAGCCCCCAGACCGGTGATAACAACTCTGCGTCGTTCCATGTCGCGTTCCTCCTTACATACTCATGCCGCCGTCAACGGCCAAAACCTGCCCGGTGATGTAGCCTGCGTCCTCGCCAGCTAAAAAGGCTACGGCCTTGGCCACGTTTTCCGGCGTGCCCATGCGGCCCATGGGAATGGAGCCGAGGGCGGCGTTTTTCGCGGTCTCCGTCAGCGCGGCGGTCATATCCGTGTCGATAAAGCCGGGGGCCACGGCGTTGACGGTGATGTTCCGTCCCGCCAGCTCCTTGGCGAGGGATTTGGTCATACCGATGACGCCGGCTTTGCTGGCGGCGTAGTTCACCTGTCCGGCGTTGCCCCGGAGACCCACCACGCTGGAGAGGTTCACGATGCGGCCGTAGCGCTGCTTCACCATCTGCCGGGCCACGGCCTTCATGCAGAGGAAGGTGCCCCGGAGGTTGGCGGCGATCACCGCGTCAAAGTCCTCCGGCTTCATCATCATGAGCAGGCCGTCCTTGGTGATGCCCGCGTTGTTCACCAGAATGTCGATGCGGCCGAAGGTTTTGAGGGCGGCGTCCGTCAGGGCCTTCACCTCGTCCTCTTTCGACACGTCGCACCGGACGGCCGCGGCCTTGGCCCCAAGGGCCTCGCAGGCGGCGACGGTCTCATTGGCCGCCGCTTCGTTGCCCGCGTAGCAGAGCACCACATTGGCTCCGCCCCGGGCCAGCTCCAGACAGATCGCCCGGCCCAGCCCCCGGCTGCCGCCGGTGACGACGGCTGTTTTTTCAGAAAAATTCATAGAGATGCTCCTTTCAGAGTTTCCGTCAGCTGTTTCAGCTCCGCCGCAGTCTCCACAGCGTACACCGGCAGCTCCGGGACGGTTTTCTTCACAAAGCCGCTGAGGGCCTTGCCCGGGCCGATCTCCACCAGCGCGTCCAGCCCCATGGCGGCCATGCGGCGGAGGGAATCCTCCATGTAGACGCTGCTCTGCACCTGCCGCACCAGCAGCTCCGGGATGGCAGCGTCGTCGGGACGCTCCGCGCCCAGACAGTTGAAGATCACGGGAATTTGCGGTTCCCGGAACTCCACGGTGCGGAACCGCTCCGCCAGCGCGTCCCCGGCGGGGGCCATGAGGGGGGTGTGGAAGGGGCCGCTGACCTTCAGCGGCAGACAGCGGCGGGCGCCCTTTTCCTTTGCCAGAGCCGATGCGGCGTCCACGGCGGCCTTCTCGCCGCCAAGGACCAGCTGGCCGGGGCAGTTGTAGTTGGCGATGACCACGCAGCCGTGGGCGGAGGCCTCGTCACAGGCCTCCTGCAAGGCCGCCCGGTCCAGCCCCAGCACCGCTACCATGGCAGAGGGCCGTCCGGCTGCGGCTTCCTCCATGGCTTTGCCACGGAAGGCCACCAGCTCCACGGCGGTGTCGGCGTCAAAAACTCCGGCGGCATGGAGGGCGGAATACTCACCCAGAGACAGTCCGGCGGCAGCGGCGGGGACGATGCCCCGCTCCGCCAGCAGCGCGGTCATGCCTGCGGCGAAGGCCACCATGCAGGGCTGGGTGTAGCGGGTCTGATTCAGAACACCCTTCGCATCGATGAAGGAGACCTCCTTCAAATCGAAATCCACCTGCGCGGCGGCGCTGTCCAGCACGGCGCGGAAGGTGGGGAAGCGCTCATACAGGTCAGCGCCCATGCCGGGGTGCTGGCTGCCCTGTCCCGCGTATAAAAATCCTAACTTCATTGTGCAGCTCTCCATTCGTCCATGATCTGAGCCATCTGCTCCGGTACGGTGGAGAGGGTGTTCACCTCGCCGCCGGCGGCTCCGCAGAAAAACAGGCCGTTCTCCCAATCACCGTTCCGGGCGGCGATGAGGGCCTTGGAAATGCAGTAGGGGGCGTTTTTGCCGTCGCAGGTGACGATGCACTTCACGCACCGCTCCGGAGGCGGCTGGGTGCCGGCCTCCACCCGCTGGATCAGGGGACTGCGCAGCGCCCGTCCCGGCATCCCCACGGGGCTTTTCACCAGGGTGATGTCGTCGGCCTTTGCCGCTAAGAGCCGCTGCTTGTAGCCCTCGGAGGCGTCGCACTCCGCCGTGGCGATGAACCGGGTGGCGAACTGCGCCCCGGCAGCGCCCTCCTTCATGTAGCGGGCCATGTCGGCCCCGTTTTTCACGCCGCCGGCCACGAAAACCGGAATGTCCCGGCCCGCCTTGTCCCGGAAGGGGGCGATGGCGGTCAGGACCTCCCGCAAAAGGTCGGAAAGGGAGGGGGGCGCGTCTAAATCCTGCCGGGAGAAGCCCAGATGCCCCCCGGCCTCCGGCCCCTCTAAGATCAAAAAGTCGGGGACGCGGCCATAGTGCCGGTCCCACAGCTTGCACAGCAGCCCCGCCGCCCGGCCGCTGCTGACGATGGGGGCAATGGCGGCGTCACTGTCGGAAACTTCGGAGGCCAGCGCGGGGAGATCCTTGGGCAGTCCCGCGCCGCAGACGATGGCGTCAGCCCCCGCCCGGAGAGCGGTGCGGACGCTGTCGGCGTACTGGGTGGTGGCGACCATGGCGTTAACGGCGATGAGCCCCGCGCCGTGGGCCAAGACCTTGGCATGGCGGACCTGCCGGTCCAGCGCCCGGAGGTTGGCTTCAAAGGGACGCTTGGCGAAATCCGGCTCCTGAAAGCCGCAGAGGGCGGTGGAGAGGGTCCCCATGCCGCCGCAGGCGGCTACCGCCCCGGCAAGACCGTCCAGACTGACGCCCACGCCCATGCCCCCCTGCAAGATCGGGAGGGGGAGGGTCTTTCCCCGGATCGTTACCGCCATGCTGCCTCCGTGGCCTTCAAAACGGCCTGACTGCCGGTGTACAATTCCTCGAAAATTTGCCGCAGGGGCTTGATCTCATGGAGCATACCGGCCACCTGACCGGCCATGACGCTGCCGCGCTCCATGTCTCCCTCGAACACGGCACGGCGGAGACCGCCGAGGGTGACGTGTTCCAGCTCCTCCAGCGTGGCTCCACGCTTTTCCAGGGCGAGATATTCCCGTGCCATTTTGTTTTTCAGCACCCGCACCGGTCCGCCGATGGAGCGGCCCGTCACGGTGGTGTCGCTGTCCTTGGCCTTCAGAAGGGCCAGCTTGTAGTTTTCGTGGATGGGGCACTCCCGGCTTGTCAGCAGGCAGGTGCCCACCTGAATGCCACAGGCCCCCAGAGCGAAGGCCGCTGCCGCCTGCCGTCCATCGGCAATGCCGCCGGCGGCGATGACAGGGACGTCCACCGTGTCGATGACCTGGGGCACCAGCGCCATGGTGGTCATTTCACCCACATGGCCGCCGGACTCCATGCCCTCGGCGATGATGGCGTCGGCCCCCTGATTTACCAGTCGCTTGGCAAGGATGGAGGCCGCCACCACGGGCAGCACCTTGATCCCGGCCTCCTTCCACGCGGGGATGTACTTGCCGGGACTGCCCGCCCCGGTGGTCACAACTTGGACGCCCTCCTCGATGATGATCTGGGCCATTTCGTCGGCGCAGGGGTTCATCAGCATCAGATTGACCCCGAAGGGCTTGTCCGTCAGGCTCTTGCAGGTGCGGATCTGCTTGCGCAGCAGGTCCGCCTCCAGCATCCCGCCGGTGGCGATGACGCCCAGGGCCCCCGCGTTAGAGCAGGCGGCGGCAAATTCGCCTGTGGCGATGTTGGCCATGCCGCCCTGAATAATGGGGAACTCCGTCCCCAGCAGCTCGTTGAGTTTTTTCATAGTATGCTCCTTTACAGAAAAGAGGCTCAGGCCATTTCCAGCACCGCGCCGCCCCAGGTCAGGCCGCCGCCGAAGGCGGTCAGCAGCAGGCGGCTGCCGGGACCCACGCGGCCCTGCTCCACCAGCTCGCTGAGGACCAGCGGGACGCTGGCAGCGGCGGTGTTGCCGTAACGGTCGATGTTTTTGTAGTATTTTTCCGGCGGGATGCGGTATTTCCGCACCGCCAGGTCAATGATGCGGGCGTTGGCCTGATGGAACACGAAGAAGTCGATGTCCGCCGGGGTCAGTCCCGCCTTTTTCAGCGTGGCGTCCATGCAGGCGGGAACGGTCTCCACGGCGAATTTGAACACCTGCGTCCCCTCCATGGACAGGACGTTTGGCTCTCCCCGGCCAAGGCCCGGCAGACGCAGGAGAACGTTGTCCCCCCGGCTGCCCAGCACGGCACCGATGGAGGGCCAGCCCTCCCGGCACTCCACCACGGCGGCGGCCGCGCCGTCCCCAAAGAGGATGCAGGTACCCCGGTCCGTCCAGTCTACCACTTTACTCAGGGCCTCCGCCCCCACCACCAGACCGAATTTCCGGGGGGAGGCGTTCAGCAGGCACTCCATAGTGTGCAGAGCGTAGACAAAGCCGGTGCAGGCGGCGTTCAGGTCGAAACAGGGGGTATCCTCCGGCAGACCCAGCGCCCGTTGCAGCAGACAGGCGGCAGAGGGCACCACGGTATCCGCCGAGACGGTGGCCACGATGCACACGCCGATGTCCGCCGGGGTGATCCCGGCCATGTGCAGGGCGTCCCGCGCGGCGCTGACGCACAGCTCCGTGAGGGTCTCTTTTTCACAGCGGTAGCGGCTGCGGATGCCGGTGCGGGCGGTGATCCACTCGTCATTGGTATCCACCAGCTGGGAAAGATCGTCATTGGTGACGGTGTTGGCAGGGACACAGCGGCCTGTGCCCCGGAGCTTGATCCCGTTCATGCATCCTCCTTCCCGCGGCCAAGGGCGCGGAATTTCTGATAGCGCCGTTCCGTCAGGCTGACGGCGCTTTCCTTCAGCAAGGGTTCCAGACAGGCGGTCAGCGCCCGGTCCAGATTCCACAGCGTCCGGCTGGGGTCGGTCTGCGCGCCGCCCTCCGGCTCCCGGACGATGCCATCAATGACCCCCAGCTTTTTCAGCTCCGGGGCGGTGAGCTTCATCAGCTCTGCCGCCTCGCCGGAGCGCTGGGCGTCCTTCCACAGGATCGAGGCGAAGCCCTCCGGGGACAAAATGGCGTACACGGCGTTTTCCAGCATCAGCACCCGGTCGGCCACAGCCAGCGCCAGCGCGCCGCCGCTGTTGCCCTCCCCGGTGACGACGGCGATGACCGGCACCGTCAGACGGCTCATCTCAAAGAGATTCCGGGCGATGGCCTCGCCCTGACCGTGCTCCTCGGCCTCCAGACCGGGATAGGCACCGGCGGTGTCGATAAAGGTAAATATAGGGCGGCGGAACTTCTCCGCCTGCTTCATGAGCCGCAGAGCCTTGCGGTAGCCCTCCGGCCCCGGCATCCCGAAGTTGCACCGGAGGTTTTCCTCCAGCGTTTTGCCTTTCCGGGTGCCGATAACGGTGACGGGCCGCCCGTGGAACAGGGCAATGCCGCCTAAAATGGCGGGGTCCTCCCGGCAGGCCCGGTCTCCCCGCTGCTCAAAGAAGTCGGTGAACAGTCCGTCGATATAGTCGGTGATATTGGGCCGTTGGGGATGGCGGGCCAGCGCCACCCGCTCCGCGGCGGTTTTCTCAGCCATGGCGTTCTCCTTTCCCGTGGAGCTTCAGCAGACGGATGAGGGTGTCCCGCAGATCCTTCCGGGGGACCACCGCGTCCACAAAGCCGTGCTCCATCTGAAACTCCGCCCGCTGAAAGCCCTCCGGCAGGGTCTCGCCGATGGTCTGCTGAATGACGCGAGGCCCGGCGAAGCCGATAAGCGCACCGGGTTCGGCCAGAATAATGTCTCCTAACGAGGCAAAGCTGGCGGTGACGCCGCCGGTGGTGGGGTCCGTGAGAACGGAGATGTACAGCAGTCCCTTTTCCGCGAACCGGGCCAGCGCCGTGCTGGTTTTCGCCATCTGCATGAGAGACAAAATGCCCTCCTGCATCCGCGCGCCGCCGCTGGCGGCAAAGAGGATCAGGGGCAGCTTGTTCTTTCCGGCGTACTCGATGGCCAGCGTCAGCTTTTCCCCTACGGCGGCGCTCATGCTGCCCATGAGAAAGCGGCTGTCCAGCACGCCCACCACGCAGCGGCTTCCGCCCACGGTGCCGGTGGCTGTGACCACCGCCTCGTTCATGCCGGTTTTCCGGCGGGCACCGTCCAGCTTGGCCCCGTAGCCGGGGAAGCGGAGGGGGTCATTGGCCGTCAGCTTTTCATGCAGCTCCCGGAAGGAGCCGGGGTCCAGCACGCTGCTGAGCCGGTAATAGGCCCCCATGGGGAAGTGGTAGCCGCACAGGGGGCAGACGGACAGCGCCGCCGCCACGTCCTTCCGCTGGCTCTCCCCGCCGCAGTGGGGGCAGGTGACTAACTTTTCACCGGGGACATAGTTCTCCCGCATGGCTTTCATGGCCAGCAGCCGCGCCCGGCGTTTCGCAAAAATGTTTTCCATGTATTATCCTTTGTGATCGTCTACCCGGCGGCTGAATTCCAGCAGCTCCGGCAGGCTTCGGTCCAGAAAGGCGGTGGTGCAGCCGCCCCGGACAAAGGTGGGGTGGAACAGCAGCTCATAGGACAGCTCCGCGTTGGTGGGGAAGCCCTCTAAGGTAAATTCCTCCAGACAGCGGCGCATCCTACGGATGGCTTCCAACCGGGTGGGGGCGTGGACCATCACCTTGGCGGCCAGAGAATCGTAATAGGGGGAGAGGGTGCAGCCGTTATAGAGGGCGGAGTCCACTCGGACACCGGGGCCGCCGGGGAAGTGGAGAAATTCCACCTTGCCGGGGCAGGGCCGGAAATTGGCCGTGGGGTCCTCGGCGTTGATGCGGCACTCGATGGCGTGGCCGGTGAGGGTCACGTCCTCCTGAGTCAGGTCAAGGGGCAGACCGGAGGCGATGCGCAGCTGCTGACGCACCAGATCCACGCCGGTGATCATCTCCGTGATGCCGTGCTCCACCTGGATCCGGGTGTTCATCTCCATAAAGTAGAAATGCTGCCCGTCGCTGTCCAGCAGAAATTCCACGGTGCCTGCGCCCTCGTAGCGGACGGCCTGCGCCGCTTTCACGGCGGCCCGGCCCATCTCCTCCCGCAGCTCCGGCGTCAGGCACCGGGCGGGGGCCTCCTCAATGAGCTTCTGGTTCCGGCGCTGGATGGAGCAGTCCCGGTCTCCCAAGTGGATGACGTGGCCCTGCCGGTCCGCCAGAATTTGAAACTCGATGTGCCGGGGTTCCAGCACCAGCTTTTCCAGATACATTTCGTCATTTCCGAAGCAGGCGTTGGCCTCCGCTTTGGCGGCGGCGTAAGCGTCGGGCAGGTCCTGAGCGCTGTCGCAGCGGCGGATACCCCGGCCGCCGCCTCCGGCGCTGGCCTTCAGCAAAACGGGATAGCCCACCGTCTCCGCCACGGCCAGAGCGTCCTCCACGGAGGATACCGGCCCGTCGGAACCGGGGGTCACGGGGACTCCGGCGGCGCGCATCAGGTCTCGGGCGGCGGATTTGGAGCCGGCCTTCCGGATGGCGTCCCCGGAGGGACCGATGAAGGTGATGCCGTTTTCCGCGCAGGCGTCGGCAAATTCCGGGTTTTCCGACAGGAAGCCGTAGCCGGGGTGCAGACCGTCGCAGCCGGTGGCTATGGCGGCAGAGAGCAGCGCCTGAGGGTTTAAGTAGCTGTCAGCGGCCCGGGGAGGGCCGATGCACACGGACCGGGTGGCCAGCTGGACGTGGAGGGCCTCCGCGTCCGCCTGAGAATACACCGAGACCGTCTCGATGCCCGCCTCCCGGCAGGCCCGCCGCACCCGGAGGGCGATCTCCCCCCGGTTGGCGATCAATACCCGCTTCAGCATGGCTGATAGCGGAACAGAGGCTCCCCGAAGGAAACCAGCGCACCGTTTTCCTTCAAAACCGCCGTGATCTCGCAGTCACAGGGGGCGGGGATCTCGCTCATCATCTTCATGGCCTCCAGCAGGCAGACGGGCTGGCCCTTGCGTACCCGGTCGCCCACCTTCACAAAGGGGGGCTGCTCCGGGGCGGAGGCGGCGTAAAAGGTGCCCACCATGGGGGCGGTGATGGCATCGCCCTCCGGCTCAGCGGCCGCGGGTACCGCCGGGGCAGCAGCCGCTGCCGGGATCACCGGCGCGGCGGGAGCGGAGACGGCCCGCTCCATTTCTATGGTAAATTCCTGGGTGGACAGCTTCAGCTTGGACAGGGAACTGCCCTCAAAGCTGGCCAGCAGGTCCTTCAGTTCTTGATTGGTCATGGAATATCCTTTCCTCGCAAAACCGGACCGCCGGAGGGTCTGTACCCTCCGGCGGACGCACGTTAATTCTTGTGAGCGGCCAGATAGGTCATGATGTCGCCCACCGTTTTCAGGTTAGCGGCGTCCTCCTCGGCGATGGAGATGCCGACGGCCTCTTCCAGGGCCATGACCAGCTCCACGGCGGCCAGAGAATCGGCGCCCAGATCGTCAGCCAGAGAAGCGGTGGGGGTCACGGCTTCGGCGTCGCAGCCCAGAGTCTCCACAATGATGTCACGCACTTTTTCAAATTCCATGATAGATCTCCTTGTTTCGGTGAAAGTCGGCTCTTGTTAGTTAAAAACATTTACTTAAAATAATTTAACTAAAAGAATTGAACTATATAATAGCGGACGCCCCTCCCATTGTCAAGACAAAAATTGTGAATAAACGGTTAAAACCTGGGAAAGTGGGGGCGCAGCCTATTTTTTGATTGACAGGGGAAACTGGATGTACTATCATCCAATCAGAAAGATGTATCTGCAACTATCTCTTGACCGGGCACAGGCTCCGGGGAAAGGAACGCTGTCAATAACCCCCACCAAATCTAACGATTTGGAGGGGGCTTGCGAGAAATCGTAAGCCCTGATTGACTACCCTAAGTGTTTCGAGCACTACGTTACTCAAGAATGTAAGAATAGGCACCGGCGGGCGTGAATCCGAACCTGCCGCACTGCGGTGTGTGATTAAAAGCTCTGAGGGTAAGGAGCGGTGTTGCACACGAAAACCTTGAGATAACATTGGGTACGGATACCTGACGGCCGAAAGGCCGCGTGGCTTTTTCGTTAGCCACAATCAAAGAAGAAGGAGGAAGGCATCATGCCAAACAAAGTGTATGTCATCAATAAACACGGGCGTCCGCTGATGCCCTGCTCCCCGGCAAAAGCCCGTCATCTGCTAGATGCCGGGAAAGCCAAGGTGAAGAAGAGGACGCCCTTTACCATCCAGCTGCTTTTTGGCAGCACCGGCTATACGCAGGAGGTCATCCTCGGCGTGGATGCCGGCAGCAAAACAATCGGACTTTCGGCTTCTGCCGAAACGGAAGAACTACTCTCCGCAGAAGTAAAACCTCGGAATGACGTGGTGGATTTACTATCCACCCATCGAGAGTTCCGCAGAGCCCGGAGAAACCGCAAGACCCGGTATCGCAAGCCGCGCTTCGATAACCGAGTCCGCAGCAAGCACAAGGGATGGTTGGCGCCTTCTGTGGAGGTCAAAATCCAAGAGCACATCACCTCAATCAAGAGGGTTTGCCGCATCCTGCCCGTGAGCAAAGTGGTCATAGAGACCGCCGAGTTCGACCTGCAGCTGCTGAAAGCCATTGCGGATGGAAAGCCCGTTCCGCAAGGTGAGGATTACCAGAAGGGCGAGATGTATGGTCACTACAATGTACGGCAATACGTGCTTTGGAGAGATGATTACACCTGTCAGTGCTGCGGAGCACACGCAACCAAGAAAAAAAGAGGTCCGGCTTCACGTCCACCATCTGGAGAGCAGGAAGGTAGGCGGCGACGCCCCGGACAACCAAGTTACCCTTTGCGAGAGTTGTCACGAGAAACTCCACAAGGGGTTGATTACGGCGAAGGACTTCAAAAAGCGTAAGCGTCGCTCCACACGGGATGCCACATTCATGGGCATCATGCGGAAGACTTTAATGCAGATGCTCTGCTCTGAGTTGCCTATCCCCGTTGTCAAAACGAGAGGCTATATCACAAAGGCAACCCGAGAGAAGTTGCTTGTGCTTCCAAAGAGCCACACTAATGATGCTCTGGCAATCGCGCAGGGGAAGCGCGGCTTCAACGTTGGATACCTCCCGGAAATTGCGCAAATCGATAAGATTTGCACGATTCGTCCGGTGAGACATCACAACCGCCAGCTGCACAAAGCGGCCATTCTCACGGGAGGCATCCGTAAGTCCAATCAAGCAGAAAAGTACGTATTTGGGTATCGTCTTTTTGACAAAGTCCAATTTAACGGACAGGACTGCTTCATTTGGGGAAGAAGACCTACCGGAATCTTTACCATTAAAACGATAAACGGGAAAATGATAAAGGACGGCATTTCTTTCAAGAAATTAAAACCCGTAGAAAAATCCACGAGTTATTTAATTGCTTGATTTTAATACACGAAAGGAGGGAACGGCAATTCCTCACCGCCCAATGCTTCACATTGGACGGTGTACCCTTGCCGCAACAATGGATCTCACAGAGCGCAAGATCACAAAAATCGCACGGGAGGCCAGCAAGCTGGCCGTCCGGACGCTGAAGGAGGACGGTATCGGCACAGCGGAATACGATTTCATCCATCTGGTGCGCCACCATCCCGGCATCACGCAGGCGGAGGTCCGGGAGCAGCTCCGGGTGGACAAGGGAGCCGCCGCCCGCCGGGCGGCCAGTCTGGAGGCCAAGGGCTACCTGATCCGGCAGGCCAACCCCAAGGATGGCCGCAGCCAGCTGCTTTTCGCCACGGAAAAGGCGGAGGGCCTGCGGAACTCCAAGGCGCAGGTGGAGACCGCCTTTTATGAATGGCTGCTGGCGGAACTGCCGGAGGCGGAGAAGATCGCTTTCTGCAAAACGCTGGACACCATCTATCGCCGTTCCAAGCAGGAGAGCCGGGCGGGGTTTCCCCACATCACGGCCCTGACGGAGCAGGGAGAGGGGGAGCGCCATGAATAAGCGACAGCTTCCGCCGGACCGGGTCAGCTCCTATTTCCGGGCGGAATCCGGGGTGCTGGCGGTCATCACCGTGACGGGTCTCCTCTATAATATAGGTCTGGTGGCAGGTCCGTGGTTCGAGGGACAGATGACGGAAGCGCTGGCCCGGATCCTCTTGGGAGAGGGCAGCTTTTCCACCATGGTCTCTCTGGCGGCGGGGTACATCGCCGTCATCGCCGCAGTGCAGGGACTTCGGTTTTTGAAGCGGTTCTATGTCCGGCGCTTTGCCAACAAGGTGAACCGCCGCATGAAGCGGGTCCTGTACGGCGCGCTGGTCCGGTCGGATCGGGAGGACTTGGAGCGTCAGGGCACGGGAACGGTGCTGACCAAGGCCATTTCCGACGTGGATGACTGCGCCGAGGGGATGCGGAAATTCACCACGGAGGTATTCGACACCGGCGTGGCCCTGGCGGCCTATGCCGGGATGCTGCTGTGGTATGACTGGCGGCTGGCGCTGCTGTCCATGGCCTTTCTGCCGGGGAGCTACGCGCTGGCGGAACGGATGAAGCGGCCCGTCCAGCGCACCGGCGCGGCCTTCAAGGAGCAGGCCGGGGCCTTGAACGCCGCCACCATGGATCGGGCGGTCAACGCCCTGACCTACCGGGTCTTTGGCCGGGAGGAGGAGCGCCGAGCAGCCTATGAGGAGCACCTCACCGCTTACGAGCACGCCGCTGTAAAGGCAAACCTGTGGACAGCGTCCCTGCCGCCGCTGTACCGGGTGCTCTCCATGATCGGGGCGGCGCTGATCCTGTATTTCGGCGGGAAAAACGTGCTGGGCACTGGCTGGACGGTCTGGTCCATCGCGGAATTCACCACGTTTCTGGCCTGCTTTACCAAGCTGGCCACCAAATCCTCCAAGGCGGCGAAGCTGTTCAACGCAGTCCACAAGGCGCAGGTGTCCTGGAAGCGCATCCAGCCCCTGATGCGGGAGATCCCCGCCGTGCCCGCCGTTTCCACGGGGAGGGTGGAGCGTCTGGAGATCCGGGACCTCACCTGCGGCTATCCCGGCGACACGCCGCTGTTCTCCGGCTTGGATCTGACCGCCTGCCGGGGGCAGATCATCGGCGTCACCGGGCCGGTGGCCTGCGGCAAATCCACGCTGGGCAAGGCGTTCCTCTGCGAGCAGCCCTACGGCGGCAGCATCCGGCTGGATGGCCGGGAGCTGGCGGAGCTGTCCCCCTGGGAGCGGACGGGCCTCGTGGGGTATCTGGGCCATGACCCGGAGCTGTTCAGCGGCACGATCCGGGAAAATGTGCTGCTGGGAGACACGGGCGATCCCATGGACTACCTCCGGGCTGTGTGTCTGGACGGCGAAGTGGCGGCCATGACGGAGGGGCTGGAGATCCGGGTGGGCACCGGCGGCGTCCGGCTTTCCGGCGGTCAGGCCCAGCGGCTGGCGCTGGCCCGGACGCTGGCCCATCAAAGGCCTCTGCTGATTCTGGACGATCCCTTTTCGGCGCTGGACCGGGCCACGGAGACGGAGATCTTCGCCCATCTGCGGCGTCTGACGGCGGACAGCGTGGTGATTCTGATCTCCCACCGGCTGTACCTGTTCCCGGAGCTGGATCAGGTGATCTGGCTGGAAAACGGGGAAGCCAGGGTGGGGACCCACGAGGAATTGGTGGGGAATACACCGGATTATGCGGTACAGTTTGACGCGCAGAGGGAGGAGAACAGCCATGAATGACCGCAAAAAAGCAGTCCATGTGGGGACTGTGGTACTGGAAACGGTGAAAGGCCACCTCTGGCTGTCCTTTGCCATTCTGGCGGTGGTGGCAGGGGCCGTAGGCGCGGCGCTGGTGCCGCCGCTGGTGCTGGGCCGCATTGTGGACGGCCTTACCGCCGGGGAGGAGCTGACCCTCCGCCTGCCCCTGTGGTATCTGGTCTTCACCGCATTGGCGGGAGGGCTGGAATCCGCCCGGGAGAGCGCGTTGACGGTATTCGGCCAGAAAACCACCCACGCCCTGCGGAGCCGCCTGATGGAAAAGGAGGGCCGCCTGCCCGCCGACGAACTGAACCGTCAGGAGCCGGGGGCGCTGGTGTCCCGCTTCGTGGGGGACGTGGACACGGTGGAGACCCTGTTCACCGCCGGGATCATCAGCATGGCGGCGGACGCCTGCCGGATCCTCAGTATTCTGATCGTGGTGTGGCAGTGCAGCCGGGGGCTTGCCTATCTGCTGCTGGCGCTGCTGCCGGTGCTGTTCCTCTTTACCCGGTTCGTCCAGAAGCGGATGCTGCACAATCAGCTGAAAAACCGGAAGGCGGTGAGTCGGGCCTCCGGATATGTGCCGGAGACGGTGCGGAACCTCCGCACCATCCGCACGCTGGGCAAGGAGACCTACATGGAGACCCGGTACGATGGCGCGCTGGGGGAGAGCTACCGGGCCATTGAGGGCACCAACTTCTATGACGCCCTGTATTCCCCCGTGATCCTCACGGTGAACGCCGCTGTGGTGGGCGCGGTCATGCTGTTGTCCGCCTCCGGAGACCCGGCGGTGCTGACGCTGTTCGGCATGACCGCCGGTACCGCCGTGACGGTGATGAACTACATCAGCCAGATCTTCTCTCCTCTGGAAAGTCTGGGCATGGAGATCCAGACCATCCAGTCCGCCGTGGCGGGCGTTCGCCGGATCAATGACTTTCTGGCCCAGCCGGAGCAGGAGACAGTGGCCCAGGAAACGGAAGATCCCGCCGCTCCCATGGTGGAGCTGCGGGATGTGGACTTCGGCTATGAGGCGGGGCAGAACGTTCTGCACCATTTAAATATAGAGATCCGGGAGGGAGAGCTGGCTACCCTGTCCGGCCGGACCGGCGCGGGAAAGAGCACCGTGTTCAAGTTGGTGCTGGGGCTGTATGCCCCCCGGCGGGGCACCGTCCGGATCCAGGGCGTGGATCCCCGGTCCCTCACCGGCCCGCAGCGGCGGGCACTGTACGGCTATGTGGAGCAGCGGTTCCATCCAGTCCCCGGCACCGTCCGGGATCAGATCACCCTGTATGATGACACCATCACGGAGGGGCAGGTCTGCCGGGCCGCGGAGCTGGCGGGACTGGCGGAGGCCATCGGCGCCCTGCCGCAGGGCTATGACACCCCCTGCACCCCGGACATTTTCTCTCAGGGACAGTGGCAGTTGTTGTCCATCGCCCGGGCGGTGGCGGCGGACCCCAAGCTGCTTCTGCTGGACGAGATCACAGCCAATCTGGACGCGGAGACGGAGCGGGCGGTGCTGCGGGCCTTGAAGCGGGCTACGGCGGACCGGACGGTGCTCTCCATTTCTCACCGGGTCGGGGCGGACACGGGACGGCTCATTCCCATTGGGGAGGAGTCATAGCCAGAAACCGGGCCAGCGCGGGGTTGGGGTTGGTGGTCTGCCACGCGGCGATGATTTCCTCCACCTCTCCCTCGCCGATGAGGGGGACAAACACCAGATTGTCGGCGTTGTAGAGCTTTTCCACGCAGTAGGCGGGGAGGATGGAAATGCCTTCCTCGGCGGAGACCATCATGAGGATGCTCTCCGTGTCGGCGGAGCGGAAGAGGATGTTGGGCTTGTAGCCCGCCTCGTTGTAAAGCTGCATGAAAAAGGCGTCGCCGTAGGAATCGTCGGCGGCGTCAGGGGACATGTAGAGGATGGTCTCTCCCCGCAGCTCCTGCCGCCGGAGCTGCTGCCGCTGGGCCAGCGGGTGTCCGGCGTACAGCGCCACCACCAGCCGGGCCTTTTCCACGGTGCGGCAGGACACGCCCTCCTGGGTTTTCAGGTTGGTACTGTCCCAGGTGAAAATGATGTCGTATTCATGGTGCAGCAGCCCCGCCGCCAGCGCGTCGGTGGAGCAGCGGTAAAAGGTGATGAGCACGTTGCTGTTCTGCTGGTGAAATTGGCGGATATGGGCGGACAGGTCGCTGCGCTCGTACCCCCGGACGTAACCCACCCGCAGTGTGCCGGAGAGTCCGGTGGAGGCGTCATGGACCCGCTCCTGCGCCCGGCTCATCCGCTCCAAGATCCCCTTGGCCTCCCGGAGGAAGATGGTCCCCGCGGAGGTCAGGCTCACGGGCCGGGTGCTCCGGTCAAAGAGAGGACAGCCCAGCGTTTCCTCCAGCAGACGGATCTGCTGGGTGATGGCGGTCTGGGAAATGTAGAACTGTTCGGCGGCCTTCGTGAAGCTGCGGCTCTCCGCCGCGGCCACGAAATATTTCAGCTGATTTCGATTCATAACGCCATCCCATGACACAAAATAAGTTTTTCTTATTTTATCATGAAAAAATCCCCCTTGTAAAGGGGGATTTTTTCCGCTAAGATAAGTGCATATTTGTTGTGTGTAAGCGAGGTACTTAGAAATGCAAAGAGAATCCTTCGGCTCCCGGCTGGGCTTCCTGCTGGTGAGCGCGGGCTGCGCCATCGGCATCGGCAACGTGTGGCGCTTCCCCTATATTACCGGCAAGAACGGCGGCGGCTACTTCGTCCTGTTCTATCTGGTGTGCCTGCTGCTGTTGGGCGTCCCCGTGATGACCATGGAGCTGGCGGTGGGCCGCGGCGGCCGCAAGAGCGCCGTGCTGGCCTACAAGAATCTGGAAAAGCCCGGCTCCAAGTGGCACCTCCACGGCTGGTTCTGTCTGGCGGGCTGCTATCTGCTGATGATGTATTACACCACCGTCACCGGCTGGATGGTGAACTATTTCGGCAAATTCCTCACCGGCGGCTTTCACGCCGGTATGACCGGCGACGAGATCTCCGGGATGTTCGGCACCATGCTGGGCAGCCCCGGCTCCATGGTCATCTTCACGGAGCTTGTGGTGGTCACCGGCCTGATCGTGTGCAGCTTCGGCCTTCAGAAGGGCCTGGAGCGGGTGACCAAGGTCATGATGATCTGCCTGCTGGCACTGATCGTGGTGCTGGCGGTCCACAGCCTGACCCTTTCCGGCGCGGCGGAGGGCATGAAGTTCTACCTGCTGCCCTCCGTGGACACCATCCGGGAGCACGGTCTCGGCAGCCTCATCACCGACGCTATGAATCAGGCGTTCTTCACCCTGTCTCTGGGCATCGGCGCCATGGAGATCTTCGGCAGCTACATGAGCGACGAGCAGACCCTCCCCGGCGAGGCTGTCCGCATCTGCATTCTGGATACCTTCGTGGCCCTCATGGCGGGTGCCATCATTTTCCCTGCCTGCTTCACCTTCGGCGTTGCGCCCGGTGAAGGCCCCGCGCTGATCTTTCAGACCCTGCCGCCTCTGTTCGTGAACATGTCCGGCGGCCGCTTCTGGGGCACGCTGTTCTTCCTGTTTATGGTGTTCGCCAGCTTCTCCACGGTGCTGGCGGTGTTTGAGAACATTCTGGCCGTCTGCATGGACACCTTCGGCATCAGCCGCAAGAAGGCCGTGCTCATCAACGGCGTACTGCTTGCCCTCCTGAGCCTGCCCTGCGTGTTCGGCTACAACATCTGGAGCGATTTCCATCCCATTCTGGGCAAGGACGTGCTGGACAGCGAGGACTTCCTCGTGAGCGGCCTGCTGCTGCCCATCGGCTCTCTGGTGTACCTGCTGTTCTGCGTCAGCAAGTGGGGCTGGGGCTTCGACAAGTATGTGGCGGAGGCCAACAAGGGCAAGGGCCTGAAATTCGCCAAGTGGCTGAAGCCCTATTTCCAGTTCATTCTGCCGGCGCTGATCGTTGTGATCTTCCTACAGGGCCTGCTGTAAAGCGGAACAATATTACAGCAATAGAGGGGGACATTTTCCCTGTACGGGACATTTTCCCATCAGCCTGCCCAGGGAAATGACCGGAAAAAACGAAAAATGTAAGAATGTAGGAGGCGTGTCAACAGACACGCCTCCTATGACTTTTATTGGGGGAATTTACAGAAGCCAACTCATGCGATGTTACAGCACCAGTGCCTCCTTCAATACCCGGAGGGAGGTCAGGTGGCCCTCCAGCATGGGCATGGTCAGGTCCTCCATTTCCAGAGACACGTCGCCGTCATAGCCCGCCATCCGCACGGTGGAGAAAAACTCCTTCCACCACTGGGAGCCGTGGCCGCAGCCCACAGCCACGTAATTCCACGAACGCGTGCGGAACTGGTCGATGGTCTTCGTGTCCAAAAGGCCGTTTGGTCCGACCATCCGCCGTTCCGGGCGGGAATCCTTGCCGTGGACATGGTAGAGAGCGCCCTGCTCCCCCAGCACCCGGGCGGCCTCGATGGGGTCGCCGCCCATCCAGAACAGGTGGGAGGGGTCCAGATTCATGCCCACCATGGGGCCAACGGCCTCCCGCAGACGGAACAGGGTCTCCGGGTTGTACACCAGCTGCATCCCGTGGTTTTCCAGCGCGATCTGACGGATGCCGCAGTCCTCCGCCATACGGACCAGTTCCTTCCACTTGGGGATGGCCACCTCGTTCCACTGGTAGTCCAGAATGTCCTGGGTCTCCGGCGGCCAACTGGTGGTGATCCAAACGGGGGTCTTGTCGCCGGGACAGCCGGCGGGCAGGCCGCTCATCATCACGATCTTCTCCACGCCCAGCAGCTTCGCCAGACGGAAGGTTTTCTCCGTCACCTCCCAGTCCTTCTGGAAGGCAAGGGGGTTGCCGGAGCAGTTCAGGGCGCACAGGGCGATATTCCGGCGGCGAAGCTGGTCCATCCAGCGCTGCCGGGCCGTTTCGGAGCCAAGCAGCTCGTCCAAGTCGATGTGGGGCGCGCCGGACCAGTTGCCGGTGCCGATCTCCACCGCCTGAACGCCCTGCGCCACGCAGAAATCCAGCATGGCCTCAAAGGGCATATCCAATGTGCAGGTTTTGATAGAAAGCCGCATAGGGGACCTCCTTGGTCATTGATCTTTTTAGGGGCCGCCGCGGGGCGGCGCATGAAGATCGTCTTTTTTCGCGGGGAGTTGAGGGGCGCTATTCCTTGGTGAACCACAGGTCCAGATCCACAGGACCCTCGACGCCGTCCACAACGCCGCTCTCGCTGTACTGCCAGAGGGTCACGCCCCGGTCCAGCGCCGGGACCGGGCCGTAGCTGGCCAGCCAGACCGGCAGGTGCGCCAGCGCCTCCATGCCGTACATACTTCCGGCCCAGTGGAGGTTCATGTAGACCACCGGCTCATAGCCCGCCTGACGGATCACGTCGCAGAAGGCGAGGGCGTTCTGGGTGGCCTGTTCGCCGGTGAGATCGTCGGTCCGGGCCTCGTCCGCCGTGTAAAATTCCAGATCATAGGCAATGGGGCCGCTGACGTTCGTCCCCCGGAGCCGCTCCACCACGAATCGGGCTTCCTCGGCGGCTTCCTCCTCCGTGACGGCCTGAGAGTAGAAGTAAACGCCCACCGTCAGCCCCGCATTGGCGGCGTCGGCGGCGTTCTGGGCGAAGGCGTTGTCCTCCACCAAAGCCCCGGTGCCGTAGCCCCGGAAGCCAACCCGCAGCATGGCGAAGTCCGCTCCGGCGGCTTTTACGGCGGGCCAGTCCACGTTCCCCTGATAGCTGGAAACGTCCACCCCGGCATAGGCGGTAACGCCGGGGGCGTCATATTGGTAAAACGGCTCCCTGCGGGTCAGGGCTTCCTCGTTGACGGAGATGCCCGGCCCCGGCGCGGTATGGGCCCACCATTCCAGAATACCCCAGATCCCAAGGCCCGCCAATACCAGCACCGCCAGCAGCCAGCCACGGCGGTTGGGCGCGGCCCGCTTGCCGCCTTTCTTTTTTTCTTCCATGTGTTTTCCCCCTCTTTTCTGCTCATAGACTACCACCGGCGGCGCTGCCTTTGGTGAACAAAGTCTGAATTTGCCGCAAAAAGGGGAGGGGACGGCTCAGGTTTCCTGCGCCAGCATCCGCAGGGCGAACAGGGTGTGGAGGGCCGCGCCGGTGGGGAGAACGTCCTCATTGAACACCACCGCCTCGTTGTGCATGGGCTTGCCGTAGCGAGGGTCCTCCTGCGGCGTTCCGGCACCTAACAGCAGATAGGCGCAGGGCAGCGCATAGGTGAAGGAGGCGAAGTCCTCGGAGCCCATGCCCCCCTGATCCAAACGGTACACCTTTTCCTTGCCCGCCAGCTCCTCCGCCCAGCCCGCGACCTGCTCCATCAGGGCGGGATCGTTTACCAGCGGCGGCGCGGAGGCGATCTCCTCCAAATGGGCGCTGCCTCGGAAGGCCGCCGCCGTGTTCTCCGCGATGACCCGGATGCGCTCCATGATCCGGGCGCTGAGCTCCCGGTCAAAGGTGCGGATGGTGCCCTCCAGCACGGCCTCCTCCGGGATGATATTGGGGGCCTGTCCCCCCTGGAACCGGCCCACCGTCACCACGGCAGGCTTCTTCGCGGAGATCTCCCGTGCGGTCAGCTCCTGCAGGGAGAGGTAGATGTGGGCGGCGATGTTGATGGGGTCCACGCCGGTCTCCGGCATGGCCCCGTGGCAGCCGGTGCCCCGGACGGAGACCCGGAACAGGGTGCAGCCCGCCATGAATGTCCCCCGGCCGCAGAGCACCATGCCGGAGGGGGTGCCGGAGTTGACGTGGAGAGCCAGCGCCGCTTTGGGCGTCGGCGCATCCTTCAGGACTCCGGCCGCCAGCATGGACTTGGCCCCGGTGAAGCCCTCCTCATCCGGCTGGAACACCAGCCGCACCGTGCCCTTCAAGTCCGCCTGATGCCGCTTGAGTAAAGCGGCGGCGCTTAACAGCATGGCGGCGTGCATATCGTGGCCGCAGGCGTGCATGGCGCCGTTTTCCGACTGAAAATCCAGCCCCGTGGCCTCCCGGACCCGGAGAGCGTCCATATCCGCCCGGAGCAGCACGCACCGGCCGGTGTCCTCACCAGTGATGTCCGCCACCACGCCCCCGGCCAGCGGGCGGGGAGCGTATCCCAGCGCCGTCAGCCGTTCCGTCACGTAGGCGGCGGTGCGGGGCAGGGAGGGACCCACCTCCGGGTCTCGGTGCAGGGTCCGGCGATCCGTCAGAAGCTGGGGCTTCAGGGCTTCCGCCTCTGCCAGCAGAGCTTTGGTATCCATGGTCATAGCACGTCATCCTTCCTTTGAACTGCGCCGTTTCCGGCAAGCTTATAATACGGTTATTATACCGCAGGGCGATGCATTGTCAAACACCGCCGGAGAAAAAACGGAGCTGCGCCAAGTATCTTTCTTATTTTCCTGATAGGACTTCGGCGAGAAAAGTGAGTACGAACTGTCTTGGTAGCCGCTGGCGGCGCTGGACTGAGCGGCAGAGGCACTTGCCGCAAAGGGCAGAGCTTGGGCGTGCAGATCAGCCAGTTCTGGTGATACAGGCCAACCAAGCTGTGAAGTAAGCGGGACAAAGTGTTTAAATTTTTGCCGGGCAGAAATTGAGACTTGGAAAAATTGATTAATAAAAGGCGCACACCTCTTCCAAAGCAGTTTGGGAGGGGTTAGCCTTTTTCCTTACAGGAGGCTGTGATCCCGGGACTGAAATTCGGACAGGATTACTACGATGATCTGCTGGCGAAATACACCCACAAGAAGGAGCTGTTCCTCAAGGGACTGGATGATCTGCACATCATCCACAACGATCCGGAGGGGGCGTATTATGTCCTGCTGGACATTTCCGAATTCGGCTATGACAGCGATCTGAAATTCTGCGAGGATCTGGCCCGGCTGGTAGGCGTCGGAGCAGTGTCCGGCTCCAGCTTCTTCCGCGAGCCGGTGAATCATCTGATCCGCTTCCACTTTGCCAAGAAGGACGAGACGCTTCTGAATGCCCTGAACCGACTGGAAAGTCTTCGGGCAAAAATCCCCTCCCGCAAAAGGAACTGAAAGAGACCGCTCTCAAGCGGGAAGCCTCACAAGAGCAGGGCGTATCTGTCAGCCGTGCTGCGAGAAATCCACGCTGCCCGAGATTGCAGAGATATTACCCCGGCGTGGTATTTCTGCCGTCCATGACCGTGGGGGCCACGGACGCCCACCACTATGAGCAGATCTGCGACACCTGCCTGCGGTGCAGCCCCTTCATGGCGGAGCCGCAGGAAGCGGCCACCGGCGTCCACGGGACCAACGAGCGCATCCCGGTGCGAGCCTATTTGCAGGGCATTCGGGACCTCATCGACCTAATGGAGCACGTGAACCTATCCTGCTAATGTGCTAAGGCGCGTATGTGCATCCGAGACCGCACTTCAGAAATTGAACGAGTGAAAAAGCTGCCGGGGAGTTAAGGTATCCGGGGGTTTTATTCCTGAGCTTGCGGGCTCTGCATGGCAGTCAGTTCTCTTTTCTGCCTGCGGATGTCCTCGCGAAAGAGGGCGTCTGCCATACCAAGCCTGCGCCGGTAGGCAGATAGGCGGGCACTGTTTGGGCAAAGACTTCCAGACCCATGGGGCCGGTGCAGTGACAGACACCGGCACAGGTGATGGAGCTGTGCCGGAAATAGTCTGCCGTCCGGGCAATACGTTCCGGGTCCGGGGGTACCAGGTGGGTACCGCCGAAAACGGCCTGGATGGGCCGCTCCGGGAAGCGCCGTTCCACCGTGGAGAGAATGTTGCGGATGCCGTTGTGGGCGCATCCGGTGAGTACCACCAGTCCTGCTGGGGTATCCACCACACAGACCTGCTCCTCCGGGAAGGTATCCAGGACAAGGCGGCCGTCTGGCCCCTCCATCACGGAGGAGGGATGGACCGCCTCTTCCGGTCCGGGGGCCGGAAAGTTTCCCAGAAGATACACATGCGGAGCGATCTGTATGCAGTCATCTGCCAGACAGCGGAAGCCGGCCAGCCCCTGCTGGAAGAACCAGGATGCCTCCATGGGCGGGCCTACCAGCTCCAGCGTCTGGGAATAGGTTTCCTGCTGAGGCGGGTCGCACCGGTGATCCCACCACTTCCGGATGAAAAAGCCGCTATGGGCATAAATGGGTACGTCCGGCGGAAGCTGCTCCGCCAGGCGCAGAAAACCACCGCAGTGATCCCGGTGGTTGTGACTGAACGCCACGGCAGTGACCCGTCGGAGGTCGATACCCAGCTTCTCCGCGTTCCGCAGGCAGGCGTCCCGTTCCCCGGCGTCGAACAGCAGGCGGGTATCTCCTTCCTCCAGGTAGACGGACAGGCCGAATTCCCCCTCAAGGCCGGGGTACAGAACGGCGTTTTCTGATAAGACAGTCAGCTTCATGGCAGGCTCTTCTCCTTGTCAGTTGTTTAAAAAACGGAGGAAACGCCGGGTGATATGTACCCAGAATTCTGGACACATAAAAAATTGAATTAGGTGCACATGGATGCCTCTCTGAATTTTGTAGGAGGCATCCATTTTGTTTTCTCTTGGATTCTTTCGTTGTTGTAGTAATTTATG